>Ga0126378_10000441_pt1 | contig 30966 bp, 25 predicted proteins | sample PanSoiMetPlot_23_FD_92587 | JGI IMG/M metagenome (GOLD analysis project Ga0126378, IMG submission 92587) | Tropical forest soil microbial communities from Panama - MetaG Plot_23 | ecosystem: Environmental > Terrestrial > Soil > Tropical forest > Bulk soil | place: Panama | collected 2016-02-17
ATCCGAGCCAACTTGCCCAGGATCGTTTCCTAAATCGTCTAACTGAGCTTCGTTGTCTTCGTGCCGGTCTCGCATTGGGCCACCTCCGAGGGCGCCTTACACACATTTGGATGCGCACCAGGCGGCCCGAGTGGTACTTCGCGATTCCATCTGTGGAGTAGACAGTCAAAGCAGGAGGTCGACGACCTCCGTGATAGCCTTTCTCTTCTCTCTCTCTCTTCCCAAAGCTTATGCCCAACACACCAACGCCCCTTGACTTGCAGCAAGCCGCCAAAGAAGTGATGGCTGAGTACGGCTTCGATCCTGATTTTCCGCCTGAAGCCGAACAACAGCTGGCGAAATTACAGAACCGACCGCCGGACACCTCGCCCAACGGCAAGATTCGTGATCTGCGGAACCTTCTTTGGTCGTCGATTGACAATGACACATCGCGTGATCTGGATCAGATCGAAGTTGCCCAACAAATGGCCGGAGATCAAATGCGCATCATGATCGCGATCGCCGATGTAGATGCCTTCGTGCCGAAGGACTCACCGATTGACCAACACGCCGCCAGGGAGACTACCACCGTCTACACGGGCGTGAGAATCTTTCCCATGTTGCCGGAGAAGCTTTCCACGGGTGCAACTTCCCTACTGGAAGGCGCCGATCGGCTTGCGATCATCATCGAGTTTGTCGCGAATGCGGACGGGACGATCGACTCGAGCGACGTTTACGGTGGGGTGGTAAGAAACCGGGCGCAGCTCACCTATGATGCCGTGGGAGCCTGGCTGGAAGGTCGGGGACGGGTACCAGCGAAAATGGCCAGCTCCGCTGACCTACAACAGCAGTTGCGGCTGCAGGATCGCATTGCCCAGGCCCTCCGAAATCAGCGGCACCAACATGGTGCATTAGACATTGAGACCACGGAAGTCCGTCCGGTTATCCTTAACCAGAAGATCGTGGATATAGCCAGGCAGGAGAAGAACCGCGCCACCGAGTTGATCGAAGATTTCATGATCGCTGCCAACAGCGTCGTCGCCCGCCGGCTTGGAAATGTTCCCTCGATCCGGCGCGTCGTGAAAACACCGGAGCGCTGGGATCGAATAGTCCAGTTGGCAGCAACTCACGGCTACGAGCTTCCCGCGCAGGCCGATTCGAAAACGTTGAATGATTTCCTGTCCAGCAGCAAAGTAGCTGACCCGGATCACTTCCCCGACCTTTCGCTGGCGATCATCAAATTGATGGGACCGGGTGAGTATGTAGTCGAGCGGCCGGGAGATCCCGGGCAGGGACATTTCGGTTTGGCGGTTCAGGACTACACACATTCGACAGCGCCGAATCGGAGATTTGCCGACATCGTTACCCAGCGACTCATCAAAGCTGAAATAGGTGGTAGGCCGGTGGGGTACTCTGAAGAAGAGCTCGACGGAATCGCCCAGAATTGCACGCGTAAAGAAGATGCCGCAAGGAAAGTGGAGCGCGAGATGTCTAAACGCATGGCAGCTGTCGCCATGAGCGGTCGGCTTGGCCAAGACTTCGACGGCATCGTGACCGGAGTCACGTCCCATGGAACATTCGTTCGGGTTCTCCACCCGCGGGTAGAGGGCCTGCTGGCACGTGGAGGGCAAGGACTTGATGTCGGCGACAAACTTCGAGTGAAATTGCTGCGCACTGACCCGCAGCACGGCTACATTGACTTCGAGCGTGCCTGAACGGCGGTCAAGAGGATTTGCCGAAACGGTAACCCGGCTTCAATTCGCAGCGATATGCCTTATTCTTTTGCGCATCCACTTGCGCCGTGCAATCTGCCCAATCCAAGATCAGCGCTGGCCCCAGTGGAAAGACAATGGTTTCGCCGTTGAGTTCGGCCTGCAGGGTTACCCCTTCGGCATTCGCCGGAACTGTGAAGTTCAGGGCTCGCCCGAGTACGAAGGGATGAGACTCACGGACGACGTCGCTGATCGCGGGATGAATCACTTCGGCCTCCACCAGGAACACGGCTGTATCCGACCAATTTTTCGCGGTTACGTGGATGGTGGGTCCGCCTCCCGAAAGAGATCGGTCATCGATTCGGGTGAAAGGACATGGCCCGGCAATGCAAGAGGCGCGCGCATTCCGGAACTGGTTTCCTGGCCCTGCCTCGAGGGAGATCGAGCTGCTCGATGCTTTCCATCTGCCGTCTGGAGAGCAGGGATCATGCCCGTTGCACGGCACATTCCCCTTGTTCGCAACCTCGAACGTCCGGGCTGCACTGCCCACGTTCGCGGCGGTAACGCTTTTAATCGAGTATCGAACCAGTACGTTGCCGATTGTGACTTCGGGCCCACTTGGTTGCGGGATTGCTTCTCGGTGAAGCGCTTCCATGTGGAGGACGTATAGCTGATCCCCGACATAATCATTGACGCTTCGCGGTTGGTAGGCCGGGTGACTTAGCTGGAAGATGACCGACCGTCCGCGGCGAATATCCCGGGGCAGCGTGAGCGTGAAAAATCCGGCGTTATCGGACTTGCTTTCGGCTAGAGGAGCCGCGTTCGCACTCTCCTTGCTGAACAGACGCGACAAGTCGGAGGGGGGCACGGCCGATGACAAACGAATGGCGATGTGGGCATCAGCTATCGGAAGCTGCCTTCGAGGGTCGGCATCACTGGTAATCACCGCCCCTTTAAGAACCAAGGGCTTGGTTTTGAAAACACCCGCGATCCACATGCCAGCCACGGCGCCGGCCAGGAGCAGAATCCCCCCGAAAAGACCAAGCTTGGATCTTCGTTTCATTTGTTCTCTATGATAACGAACGGGCCGCTCCGATACTGCTCCTGCAGGCGCGAAATCATTTAAGATCGTGGAGTGCAGGAGAAAGTACTCTATGGCTTCCGCTCCCGCCGTGATTTCCTCAAATCGCTGGCGGGCATGGCGGTGGGGATACCCCTAGCGGCGTCGGCCTCGCTTTTTCCTCTTGCGCACGCTCAGACCAGTGCGGCTCCACGCTCCGGGCAGCCGGCGAAGCCTGTATTCTCCGCCCAGGACGATCAGTTGCTCGACGACATGGAGCGACTGAGTTCGTGTTTTTTCTGGGAGCAGGCGAATCCGGACACCGGTCTGGTAAAGGATCGCTGTAACGCGCGAGACGCTATCTCGGACAAGAATACGGTGGCCAGCATTGCCGCTACAGGATTCGGATTGACCGCCCTGTGTATTGCCGTGCAACGGCAATTCCTTTCTGCCGAAGAGGTGCGCAAGCGGGTACTCACAACTTTGCAGTTCCTCTCTGAACGGCTTCCCAACCACCGCGGATTTTTCTATCACTGGGCGGACATCAACACGGGCGAGAGGGTGTGGGACTCGGAAGTCTCTTCGGTCGACACGGCGCTGCTGCTCTGCGGCGTACTCACCTGCCGGGAGTATTTTCACGACCGGGAAATCACTCGACTGGCCAATGTCATTAATGACCGCATCGATTGGACCTGGCTTTCCGAAGATACCTCGCTGCTCCCGCACGGTTGGCTGCCGGAGGCGGGTTTCCTACCCTACCGCTGGGATTATTACAGCGAGTTGATGATGATGTACCTGCTGGCCCTCGGCTCATCGACGCACCCGATTCCGGCCGAAACCTGGGACGCATGGAAGCGCGTACGCTTCGACTACGAAGGCATGCGGTACATCGGATCGTTCGCACCTCTGTTCGTACATCAATACTCGCAAGCCTGGTTCGATTTCCGGGGAAAGAGCGACGGCTACGCCGATTACTTTTATAACTCGATTATCGCGACGAAGGTGCATCAGTTATTTTGTCTAGAACTGGGCAAGCAGTTTCCCGACTACAGTGAGGACTTGTGGGGGATTACGGCATCTGATTCGCCCAAGGGTTACGTGATTTGGGGTGGTCCCCCGATGATGGGACCAATCGACGGCACGGTGGTGCCGAGCGCCTCCGCGGGTTCCTTGCCCTTTTTACCTGCGGAAAGCATGCGGGTGCTGAGGACCATCCGAAATCGATATCCGGCAGCCTGGACCAATTATGGATTTGTTGACGCCTTCAATCCACTGACGGGCTGGTACGGCACCGACGTGGTGGGCATCGATACGGGCATCAGCATGTTGATGGCGGAAAATGCACGCACCGCCTTCGTGTGGAATATGTTCATGCGGAATCCGGAGGCCCAGCGGGGGATGGCGCGGGCCGGGTTTCACGCCTATTAGAGCTATCAGAGACGATACTGGCCAAGTGGTCGTGCTCTTTTGCTGAAGAATCACACCTTCCACCAATCTCAGCATGAAATCGGGTATCGAGTGCGGGATCCGTCGTCCATTCCGGCTGCACCCGGAGGCATCTCATAGCCGATGCTATGGCTCGGTCGCAACCAGTTCCTCATCCAGAGTTATCGTGATTAGGGGCATGGCAGCGGTGAGCTGCAATTCTGTTCTTCCGCCCTACCCAGCACATGAAGACCCAGGCATCTACCATGGCGAACAATCCAAACAGGAGCGAGTGTCAAGGACGAAGGCAATGAACCGGTCGCCAAAGCGAGCAAAACGATGCCGACCCGGGTTGCCAACGTAAGTTGAAACCAGGGAAGAGGGACCGGCGTCTTTGGTCTTCTGAATGACTCCGGATTCCTCCAAGAGAGATGGGTTAGGCGGAATGGCCTCACCCGAAACCTTAGAGTGCTCCACCGATGGCTAACTTGGCTTTGGCAGCAGGGGACATTCCATGCGTGTGGGGAGTGTCCGAAAACCCCTAGTCGAGAAAGGATACCTTTTTCGCGCAAGTATACCGTTATGAACTGAAGGACACGATCGGCTGGCCATTGTCCAGCTGGGCTTTCGAGCTTTTCCGATCGTGGCTCGAATCTTTCCGAATGGGACACCGGACTTCCACCGTGGCGAAATCGCCCATCCACCATTAAACTGTTCCGCATCCAAGCAATGAACGCTGTTCGACTTATTGAGGACAAACAAGAGTGCGCGCACAAATCAAGCTGGGGCGAATCGCCGGAATCGAAATCGGGCTTCACTACAGCTGGTTCATTATTGCCATCCTCATCGTTTTGCAGCTGAAGGACCAGTTCGGCATGGTGAACGCTGACTGGAGTCCGGCTCTGATGTGGGGTGTTGCGCTGGTGACGGCGGTGCTGTTCTTTGTGGCCCTGCTTCTGCATGAGCTAGCGCACTCGCTAGTTGCAAAAAGCAGGGGCTTGCGCGTGCGGGCCATCACACTATTTGCCTTGGGCGGAGTTTCCCAGATCGAGTCGGAAGCCAGTGACGCAAAGTCTGAATTCTGGATCGCCATTGTCGGACCGCTCACCAGCCTCGCCATTGGGGCTGCCTGCCTTCAGATTGAACGGCTGGCGTTTCCCGGAGCAAGATCCGAGCCAGCATCGCCGGTTGCGGAACTGCTGTTGTGGCTGGGCCGCATCAATCTAGTTTTGGCCCTCTTCAACATGATTCCGGGATACCCGCTCGATGGGGGGCGCGTATTGCGATCCGTGATCTGGTGGATCACCGGTAGCCAACAACGCGCTACCAGATGGGCCGCTTATACGGGTCAGGCAGTTGCGTTTCTGTTTATTCTGTACGGGCTTTGGGGATTTTTCACGGGCAGGAACTACACGGGCGGCTTATGGATTGCATTCATCGGCTGGTTCCTGCTGGACGCAGCGCGCAGCAGCCACGTCCAGATGGAAATCGTGTCTGGGTTGCGCGGACGGCGGGTGGCCGACATTATGGAGCGCGACTGCGCACTGGTTGAGGGGCATATCAGCTTGCAGGATTTTGTCGATGAATACGTGCTACGCAGCGGACGGCGCTGTTTCATCGTGGTGCAGAACAATTCTCTGGTGGGCCTGGTCACTCCCAACGAAGTTAAGAAAGTCGAGCGCTCGGAATGGGCGCAAAACAGTGTCCAGAGCGTGATGGTCCCGCTCAAGCAGTTGCACGTGGTATCACCGGAGACTCCGGCTGTAGAGGCGCTGGAAATGTTGACCAGACAGGATGTAAACCAGATGCCGGTTGTTTCCGATGGTCATTTGGTGGGAATCTTCTCGCGCGGGCAGGTGATGCGTTATCTGCAGGCACATGCCGAACTTGGTCGTTAAACCGGCTGCTTGCCCGAGTCACCGGACTGCGGTTTCAATGTCCCGACGATAAACAGAATTTGCCAGCATTCCGCGTGCGACCGGCGGGCGAAGTGCGGCCTGCCTTTGTTTTTGATTTCCAGAAAATCGAGCTACAACTGGCTTTCGGACTTATGGGACTCGGAGATTCATTCCAGCTGCGTCACGAGGCCGGAACCATGTTCTTCGCATCTTGTGCAACAACAATGGGGAAGGGGACAGATACTGCGGCTATGGCCGACGACGGCGAGCGGCGGCCTTCACGCTTCCTGCCAAAGCCGCCTGACTGCAAGCCTCTTGACGCTCCCTCGCTCTTCCGGGCCTGTTCCTTTTCAGCTTTGATCGTCCGTCATCGGCTCTTCCTTCGCCCGCACAGCGATCGGTGAAGGAAACGGCAGAACCAATTCGGATTGCTATAATCGCGAGCAATTATGCACGCAGCTTTTCTCCGCATGATTCGCGTTCCCGAACAGAAGCACTTTCACGATGTGTTGCTTGGTTGGCGCGAAGATTGGATGACATTTGTGCGCCACGTGCCCGCTATTCTGGTCACTATCATCGTCGCAATTGTGGTGTTACGCATCCTGCGTGCGCTGATAAACAGGGTAGCCAGTCTGTCCACCGGCAAGATCACGACCGGTCTGCGCCGAGAGCAGGTTCGCACGGTGGCCAGCGTGTTGAACAGCATCCTCACGGTTCTGGTTGCATCTGTGGCTCTTCTCCAGATTCTGGAGTCTCTCGAAATAAGAATCGCGCCGCTGCTGGCTAGTGCTGGTATTGCCGGGCTGGCCATCGGCTTCGGGGCACAAACACTGGTCAAAGATTACATCAATGGTTTCTTTGTACTGCTCGAAGATCAATACAATCTCGGCGACACTGTGCGCTTGTCCGGCCTCAAAGGCACGGTTGAGAACCTGACGCTACGGCGTACGGTACTGCGAGATGACGATGGAACGGTGCATATCATCCCGAACAGCCAGATCACAGTGGTGTCCAACATGACCCGCGACTGGGCGCAGTCGTCATTGAGAGTGATTGTCGCTTACCAGGAGCCAAGCGACAAAATTATGCGCTTGCTCGACGAGGTCGGGGACGATGTCCGGCACGATTCGATGTTCGAGGAAGATATCTTTGACGTGCGGGTGGCGGGCATTGATCGGGTAGGCAACGGAGAGACCGAATACCTGGTGCTGGTGAAAACGCGCCCTAACAAGCGGTACGGGGTCAGCCGCGAATTACGCAGGCGCATCAAAGAATGCTTTGAAAAGAATAGTGTCAAGCCGGGGTCGCCAGGGCAGGCGTACGTGGCCGAGAGTGACCCTGAGCGTAGGCCATGAAGAACAATAGGGTCGAGAGATCTTTCCCAAGCATAAATTCCTTCTATACGCCTCATAAGTTTTTCCGATTGTCTGGCGACTGGCCTGCACGATAAGCTAATAGGTTCCCGATCATTCCCCAACCCTCACCGTTGTGCTGAGGTTCATCAGAAATCATTAAGGAGAATCATGTCGACAGAACTGCGGAATTTCCTGGCTATCCCCTATGACGAACTGGAAGAGATGAATCTGAAGGCGAAGAACGAGCGTATGGATCGCTTGGCGATAGGCAAGATCCAGGAAGAGCGGCTGAAATATCTAAGCGATGAGAAGCGCATCAAGGCCGTGACCGTGCTGTTCAGCGACCTGGAAGGCCGTTTGCACATGCTGGATTACGACAAAAAATTCCTGCTGAAATCCTACGACAACCTAACGTTTGACGGGTCCTCAATCCGAGGGTTCACTGCGCAAAGAGAAAGCGATTTGCGCCTGGGCATCGATTGGAGCGCCTTCTACTGGGGACCAGCTGACGTGTTTGGGCCAGGCAAGGTCCTGGTTTTTGGCGATGTGATCGATAAGGGCGGGACAATGTATACTGCCGATATTCGCGGTATTTTGAAGAATTATGCCGAAGGGCTCAATCAGAACCAGGGCTACACCCTGAATGCCGCCAATGAAATTGAGGGATTCTTATTCCAGGGACCAGATGCGGAGCGACGTTTTCACGAAACTAACCGATTCGAGTACGTCAATACCGGCGGCTACTATCATTCTCTGCCAGGCGATCTGCTCCGCACTTTCATCGATACGACTGCCGAGGTACAGCGCGCTATGGGGTTCCAGAACGAGAAAGATCACCCCGAGGTGGCGCCGTCGCAGTTCGAGATCAATTACGGTTATTCCGAGGTGGTGGCGGCAGCAGACCAGATTCAGCTCTACAAGCTGATCTGCCGCCAGGTAGCGACCAAAATGGGGCTGACAGCGTCCTTCTTGCCGAAACCGGTAGTAGGTGTCAACGGCAACGGGATGCATACCAATGTTTCCATCAATAAGGGGGGTAAGAATCTATTCTGGGATCCCAAGGGGGAGGAAAAGCTGAGCAAGATGGGGTGGGAGTTCGTAGACCGCATTCTTACGCACGGCAATGACATTTGCCTGTTGCTGAATTCCAGCGTCAATGCATATCGGCGCCTGGACCCGCACTTTGAGGCTCCCAACCAACTGAAGGCGTCGCCCACCGATCGTGGCGCAATGGTGCGCATTCCCATCGGCAACGAGCGCAGCATGCGCGTGGAGGTCCGAGCCGTGGCTCCCGATTCCAATCCCTATCTGGTAATGTATTCCATTTTTAAAACCGGGATTGAGGGGGAGACGGCAAAGATCAACAATCTTCGCTGCGCGGAGCGCTATCTTCCCGACAACATCTACGTGGCGCTGGAGAATTTCCGCAAGGCGAAGTGGACAACGAAACTGTTCGGCGCGGACGTGAAGGAACGTTACGCTGACTTGAAACAGGCTTCGGCAGACCGGTGTCCACGATTGTTGGGGACATTCGTGAAAGCACCTGAGGTGCAGTATCATCACGATGTGTACAACCAATATCTCTGGAATCTGTTCTAGAAAGCGAATCCGGTTTCTAGAACAGACTAGCTTGGTCTTTTCGAGACCCTCGGCGGGGCAAGGCTGGCGCCCTCTCTGGGGACTTTGCTGACGCTGGCGAGGGTGGTCGACGATTAGGACGATGGCAAAGAGAACACGATTCGAATGCTACCGCAAGAGACTACGATCTCGATGGCGATTGAGCTTGCTGGCGGGTGGTGGTCGAGTGCAGTTATGCCGGGATCACTGTTCCATCCAAATGGATGCGACTCGATTTCTTATGCTGCGGCACCTTGCCTAGCGCAGCCGAATCCATGACGCGCTGCCAAGCAATTTGGAAGCGCTGCATTTCCTCTTCACTACCTACGGTAATTCGAACCCATGTCGGCATAGTCGGCCAGATCCTTCCGATGAACACCTGCTGAGCGGCCATGCCATCGATGGCTTCCTTGCCAGGCCGTTTCGTATCCAACAGGAAGAAGTTGGACTGGGATGGAATGTATGAATAACCGCGACTGTCCAGCCACTGAAAAGTGGAGGCACGCGTATTGGCATTGAGGCGTTTGCGCTCGGGCACGAGTTGCGCGTCCTTGAGGCTCGCCATGGCTGCCACGACGGCAGTAACCGGCATAGCATTCCAGCCGCTGTAGGCGGACAGTTTTTCCAGCAGGTTCGGGCGGGCGATGGCAACTCCACAACGTAAGCCTGCCATTCCGTAAATCTTTGAGAAAGTACGCAGGACGATTACATCCTTATCCGCTTTGACGAAGTCAATCGCCGAAGTTGCATCGGCGAAATGGATATAGGCTTCGTCGACCAACACGATCGAACGCTTCGGCTTGTGGCTCAACAAGTATTCAATATCCGAGTGGCTGGTCAAGGTGCCAGTCGGATTGTTCGGAGTACAGATATAGAATAGGCCCGCGTCAGGAGCTGCGGCCAGCATAGCCTTAACGTCGTGTGCATAATCTTTCGTCAAGGGTACGTTGACGATGCGAGCACGGGCATGATTGGCGGCGTAAAATCCCGCCTCATAGCCGGGGTCAGCAGTCACATAGCTCTTCTCCGGCGAGGTGAAACAGAGGACTGCGTGATGAAGCGGCTCGCTGGAACCAGGAAACAATTTCACGTATTCCGGATTGAGACCTTCGCATCGGGCGAAGAGCCCGGCTAGATCGTCGGTCAAGTTTGTCGCATATCGTCCACCTTGCGGGGTAATGGCGGCGATGGCATCACGGGCCGCCCGGCAAGGGCCGAGAGGGTTCTCGTTCTGATCGATGATGACGGCGCCCGGGGGATAGGCTTTTTCCCTGCCACGAGCAAGCATAGGCTCACTGACAATTCGGAGGGCGAGAGCTGCGGAAGCAATAGCCGAGCCTTGCAGAAATGATCGGCGAGATGTCGACATGCCGAGTCCTCCAGGAATTTTGCGCGACCATGTTACTGCACACGCGGCAAGGAGAGAAATGAATTCGACAGCAAAAAATGGGTGAGATTAGGGCGAGAGGTCGCAGGAGAATAGAGATGCATAAATCCGAGATTAGGTTTCTCCGCCGGGTGGCGCTGGCCATGATCGAAGGCGCGGAAGCCGGAATTGAGAGGGGAATGCGGGTCGAATTCATAGACGCATTGTTTTCGACGAGGCAATTTGCGGCTTCGCGCAGTACTGTTTGCAAGGATTATGCCGAGGACAATATCGAAGGGCAAATCTTTGCTGGTCATCAGCAACGGTCGCGCGAAGTTTCGACCAGCTTGACCAGACGAATTACCCATCCTAGCTGTGCGTCGGCTCGACTTTGATTGCGGCCGAGCACGACAACGAGGAATTCCGGGTCCCCGGTTTACGGTTTCGCCTGCAATCTGCGACCGTCCGATGTATCGAGGCTCGAAAGGCCCCGCGGCTTTATCCCCACACACCGACTGCGCTCTCTTTCTACGCACCGTTCTTCTAACCAGGCTTTCCCCCGAGAGGCGGATACGAAAGATTTTGTGATCACACCGGGAATCTAAAGCGCCGAAGACGGCGGCACAAGTGTTGCGATCGAAGCATGAGATCGCGGGCAATGCGACGTACATCCCCGTGCGACTTTAATCGGGCCGACAGCTGCCGAACCCAACTCCGCCTCCTTGCGGCTTTTGGCTCGAGGACTCGGTGCGGGTTCGAGAGTTCGCAAGCGGCTGGTGCCATATGGCCGGGAGCTCGTGGCGCTCCCTCGAGGCCATGAGGACCGCTCCGATTGACGCAGCATTCACGTACTTGGATCTCAAGCTCGACTGGACGGCACAGTCGTCCACTATGTGACGCGCTTATAACGAGCTCATGTTGGCCAGGAACTCGCCGTTCGATCTGGTCTTGCTCAACTTGTCGATCAGCAATTCCATGGCTTCCACTGGCGATAACGGGTTCAGCACTTTACGGAGAACCCAGATGCGTTGCAGGTCGTCCTTGGGAATGATCAACTCTTCCTTACGGGTGCCGGAACGCTGGATATCGATGGCTGGGAACACGCGCTTGTCGGAGAGCTTGCGGTCGAGAATGACTTCGCAGTTGCCGGTGCCTTTGAATTCTTCAAAGATCACGTCATCCATGCGGGAGCCGGTGTCGATCAGGGCAGTCGCGACAATAGTCAGCGAGCCGCCTTCCTCGATGTTGCGAGCAGCGCCGAAAAATCGCTTCGGGCGCTGCAAGGCGTTCGAGTCGACGCCGCCGGAAAGAACCTTGCCGGAGGGCGGAACGATCGTATTATAGGCGCGGGCCAGGCGGGTAATCGAGTCGAGCAGGATGACCACATCGCGCTTGTGCTCAACCAGACGCTTTGCCTTCTCAATCACCATTTCCGCGACTTGCACGTGACGGGCGGCAGGTTCGTCGAAGGTGGAAGAAATTACTTCGCCCTTTACCGAACGCTGCATGTCGGTCACCTCTTCCGGGCGCTCGTCAATCAGCAAGACGATCAGAACAACTTCCGGGTGGTTCGTTGTAATGGAGTTGGCGATGCTCTGCAGGATCATGGTCTTGCCGGCGCGCGGCGGGGAGACAATCAGGCCGCGCTGACCCTTGCCCAGAGGCGTAAGCAGGTCCATGACGCGGGCGCCGATGTTTTCGCGTGCGGTTTCGAGCTTAATGCGCTCTTCGGGATAAAGAGGCGTCAGGTTGTCGAACAGGATCTTGTTGCGCGCTTCTTCAGGCGATTCGAAGTTGACCGCCTCGATTTTAACCAGCGCGAAGTACTTTTCACCCTCGTGCGGCGGACGGACTTGGCCGCTGATGGTATCGCCGGTTTTTAGATCGAATTTGCGGATCTGGGAGGGCGAGACATAAATGTCGTCAGGACCGGGTAAGTAGTTGTAGTCGGGAGAGCGCAGGAAGCCGTAGCCATCGGGCAGGATTTCCAGCACGCCTTCGGCAAAGATGTGGCCTTCTTTTTCGCTCTGCGCTTGAAGGATCTTGAAGATCAGATCTTGCTTGCGCAGTCCGCTGGCACCGGGCAGGTCCAAGGTACGTGCGATTTTGGTTAATTCGGTTATGTTCTTTTCTTTAAGTTCAGCTATGGTCATGTTCACCTACAGGGAATATTCAAGGGGGGCGGGCAGGACAGATAACACCGCGCTGGCACGCGGCGGGGCTGGTTCAGGCAGCCCGCCGTTGTGCCTCAGACACGTTTTCCGGTTCTGTCAGAACCGCTGTGCGCTCCGAATCCGCAATCCGGTCCAGAACTTCGTTCATAGTTTCCTGAATGCGGGTATTGGGCTTGTGAAACTTACGCGTAGCCTTGGACGCAAGCTGGCAGAGCATATAACGGTTCCGCAAAGTATGTAAAGCATCAAAAACGCGATCAGAGCGCATAAGTTTCTCCTAATCCTAAGCCTCGGCCGGACTCACCCAACCCAAGCCCTCGGGTGGTTACGCCCCAGCGTCCGGGGATTTGGTCCTATTTATTAGATGGGTTGCGGTACGGGTAGTTTTAACTACCTCCATACAGATGCTCCGCAGTCCCCGAAAGTTGCTCATTTTTCTGGGTTTGGGCCGTAGCAGCGGAGGTTCGGGATATCGTCCTACAGACGGCTATGTTTCCCGGTAACAATGAAGATTAGCGGATAGGGTATGGGGGGTCAAGCGGAAATTTTACCCGGCATACCCGGCATGATGGGGTTCCCTGCCATAGGGGTCGGTTTCCTGGTTAGGGGGCACGTGGGGAGGCCTGGCCAGGGCCGATCGCAAGCCCCCACCCCAATTTCCCAATGTCGCTGGAGGGAGTGCAGGCGGCAGAGGTGACCAGCCTAGCGGGACTACTAGGGGCCGGTCGCTAGCTTTAGTTGTATTTTACGAGCCTTCACACCTTATAGAAGATGGCGGCATGACGCCAATTGCGAAACCCTGCCCCTGAGTCCAATCCCGGATTGCCTCGCCAAACCGAATGAGCTCTTTGTGAATTCCTGAAGGGTGCGCGATGAGTAAATCACCAGACGGATTTGCCACTCCAACCGGAGCTGCCTTTGGGTACGGCGCCGATCCCATTAGGCCCTACTCCGCGCTTGCGTTAGCGAGCCTTTCCAGCTTTTGCTCCAACTTACCCGTGTGGTGACGCATCGGGGCCAAGGACACCGGAATTCGGCCGTTCGGCATTCGAAGTTCTGTCAATGCGCGATCAGGCCGACGCCAGCGGTTGCCTTCCGTCTGCGTTCTTCCGACAGGATCACTCCTGAGAAAGCCCGAACTTCGGCATGAACCGGGACGGCAGCACGGTCGGGCCATGAGGCTTTTCTAACGCACCCATGAGGAACTAACGGAGGTTGCGGTGGGCCTTTTCTTAAACCCTTGTGTGGATAGTGCTCTAAGGATTGTAGCTCCGGACCATTCTGGGCTGAGTTGAGGGCCATAGCGGGGAAAGCCATGCATGCCCCTGAAGCCGAACTCACGCTCGCCGCCTCTGCCATCGCCAGGCCCGTACGTGAGTAGCGAATCGCCCAGACCAATGCGGGCCGCTTCGCCCACTGATCACAATGCTCGCACAGTCACCAAGGTTTCTAATCTTTAACCGTGATGTTACCCAACTAAGATTCATCCATTAGTCCAAAGCGCACGAAAATCTGAACCTACATGGGTAGAGTTCCATGGAGAGAGTAGTAGGAGTCAGTTCTGGCTCGACGTGACCGGTGAACGAGAGAAGGAAGCACGCTTCACTCGAGTAGGGGGAGTTTCCTTCAGCACGCCGGAACGCAAACTGCTGGACGCGAATCCTCGATTGGTGGAGATGTTGGGTTGGGCAAATAAGGACGAGTTGCTAGGGGACGACGTGAAGCTTCTCAACTACTGGGATGCAACGGTGCTTGGCCGCGCGGCCAACGATCGGGTTGGGTACAGATTCGCGAGGTTACACTGCGGCCGAGGGATGGGAAGGTCGTGAATTGACAAACTGTACCGCTCTTCCGTTTTAATCACCAGGAAAAGCGCGTAGTTGGTCCGTCCGAGACATCACAAATAGAAAGGAATAAGCGCTCGACCAGTTCGCTTAAGTTTACGCGCCTCTTGCCCGGTGAGTTTACGGCCTCTTGCCCGGTGCAGGTGACTGGGAATAGCAGACGCGAGTTCTGCACGATCTCCGCCGCTCGACGCGGCCCGCGATCATCCGTCCCATAGCCGCCAATGGCTACCAGAGTCACCTGTTGCTCCAGCTTCACTCAGGAAGAACAACGTCGCGGTACTTTCAACCCGACGATTCGCAGCCTGTATTGCCGGAGATCCCACCAACAAGTGCAGTTTTCTGGAACTTGATAGTGAATGCGGAACGGCCAAACGAAGTCTGAGTGAAAGGGAACACTAAGCATCCGGCTGGGCTCGAGTAGAAGTTCAGCTTGGGCGGTCTTCACCACGATGGCCCGAGAATTCCGCCTGAGAACTTGCCCAACATTCTTGATCCCTCTACGACGAAGCGAAGAGAAGAACCAGGCTGGGCCTGAGTATCGGTAAAGCCGCTAAAGGAGCATGGTGGGAATGTAGAAGCGAGTCCTGTACTCCGGAGCAGTGACGCTACCGCTGGAGGCAGGGGCGGCGGCGACTTCTACTCCATAGAGCAACCAAAGAAAGAACCTTCCGGTCAGGATCGGTCCACGAGACCAATCGGTCTTTGCTTCACAATTGCCACTTCCCGACAATCTTGCCTGCGCTCATCGCTCGACTGCCAACGCTACAGCATTGCCGCCGCCCAGACACAACGCAGCAATGCCGCGACGAACGTCGCGACGAATCATTTCGTGAATCAGAGTGACCAGGATGCGGGCGCCGCTCGCCCCAATTGGATGTCCGAGAGCCACCGCTCCTCCGTTCACATTGACTTTGTTTATGTCCAGGCCCAGCTCGCGAATGACTCCCAATGCCTGCACGGCGAATGCTTCGTTGAGTTCGTAGAGATCCACGTCCTCGTTCTTCCACCCGGTTTTTTCCCAAATCCTGCGAACCGCGCCGACCGGGGCCATCATGACCCACTTGGGATCGATTCCGCTATAAGCCTGGGCCACGATGCGAACCATGGGCTTGGCACCCAGTTTCTTCGCCGTAATGGCCCCAGTAACCACAAGTGCGGCAGCACCATCATTCACGCCGGGAGCATTACCTGCGGTTACGGTGCCGTCTTTCTTGAAGGCGGGCTTCAGCGTCCGCAGAACCTCGATCGTCGTATCCGCGCGAGGGCCTTCATCCTGGTCGAAAACAATGGCGGGCGCACCTTTTTTCTTGGCGGGGATTTCGACCGGAACGATTTGGGATTTGAAGTGACATTCCTTCGAAGCAGCGACCGCTTTGCGGTGGGAGTTCACTGCGAATTCATCCTGCTCCTCGCGGGTGATGCCATACTTTTCGGCCACATTCTCGCCAGTAATTCCCATGTGGTAGTCGCTATAGACATCCCAAAGACCGTCGTGAACCATGGAGTCTATGATTTGAGCATTACCCAGGCGATAGCCTTTGCGCGCCTGTGGCAAAAGGTAAGGAGCATTGGTCATCGATTCCATGCCGCCGGCCACGACTATCGAACTCTCGCCGGTCGCAACCGCTTGAGCGGCCAGCGCGACTGCTTTAAGTCCTGATCCACAAACCTTGTTGATGGTCATGGCTGCCACCTCGGCAGGTAAGCCAGCGAACAATGCCGCCTGGCGGGCGGGATTTTGTCCGAGGCCAGCCGAGATCACATTGCCCATGATGCATTCGTCGACCAGCTTGGGATCCAGGTTTGCGCGCTTCACGGCTTCGCGAACTGCAATGGCGCCCAGCTGGGGAGCAGTGAAGTCGGATAAGGCACCTTGAAATTTTCCGACTGCAGTTCGCACTCCAGAGAGGATGAATACATCTTCGAATGCGGGCATAGACACTCCTTCGCTTCGCAACCGGCCCTCTTCATTATAGATGCGCATGCGGCACGCAGGGATTGAGACCAACACACCGCTTGTATACTCAGAAGCTCAGGGGCATCGCCAATCGCTGGCCATCAGTTTTCACCGCGAAGGACACGACGGAACACCAAGGAGAAGACTGGGACGCTCGTTTTCAACCACGCGCGAGGATTTTTTTGCATGGCATGGTCGCATGACTCTCGTCGCACAAACCTTCGTCATGCATTTTTCTCTTGACATCGTTTTTCATTGACTCTATACATTCAATCAGTCGCAACATTTGTTCGTTGCATAGTCCATGAAGAATGGAAGGGAGAATAGATCAATGGCAACCAAGAAGAAGGCAGCAAAGAAAAAAAAGAAACACTAAGTAGAAGTAGGAAAACGCCACGGGGGACGCGAACAGCGTCCCCCGAAGTTTTTGATAGAGCAATGCCCGCCGGTCCGAGTTCTCACCGCTCGCAATATTCGACCGATGAACTTCGGATTCTCCCCGGCTGCTGGTATCAGCACAGTGGCTACCCAGGACACTCCCGATACACTGCTGGTAAACGTCCATGTGAGGGCCATAAGCCTTAATTGGCGCAGCATTCCGCGCTATTGGGCTCTTGCTTGCGCAGTTTTCTCTTGTGAGCTGAAGATCTGTTTCTCGGTTGCAGGACAAAGCCTGCGATAGCTGCAGAAGCTGCAATGGAACCCGGGGTTGGGTTCGAAACTGCCGCTAGCGATCTTTCGGGCAACCTCTTCGACTTGCGCCTGCGCTTCCTGAAGTTGAAGTTCTGAGCGGGTCGTAGACACGGCGCTGTTGTTCTCGAGGTTGTAGAACATGAGGTGCTCGGTATCTTCTTGCCAGCAGTCGCGGGCAGCGATGGCGTAAATGGAGAGCTGCAAACTTTCGTCTGCGTCTTCCTGCGAGCGTGGTTTGCCGGTCTTGTAATCAATAATGACAACACGCGAATTGGGAGCCCGATCCATGCGATCGATGCGTCCGGCGATCGTCGCCTCTCCGATCGGAAGCTTGAATTCTTTTTCCGTCTCCAAAATCTGCGGCGGGCGAGTCTGGCGCCACGCGCCCAGAAATTCCTGCAATTGTTGCAGGCCCTGTTTTTCGTAGAGGTCGTATTGATAAGCATCATCGATCCTGGCCTCGCGAAGGTCGGAGCGAAAATAATCGAGGAGCTGCTGATCGCCGAATTCGTTCCGAAAACGCACCGCGTCACCCAAGGCGCGAAGGGTGCGATGGATGGAGGCGCCATATTGCATGGCCGCCGGAGTCTCTCCCGGGATTCGCCATTCCCGCTGCAGCTTGAACTGCAAGGGACAGGTTCTATACAGCTCAATGGCGGTCGCGCTCAGGCTGGCAGTGAGGCGAAAGGTCGGATCGATCGCCAACCATTCGCTGAGGTTCGTTGATGGCGACTCCCGTGCTGCTCCTTCGCCAAATAGATCGACCTGCATGGGACGGGCGTCGCGACGCGTGAAACTGTTGACGATGGTGCGGTCGCGCATGAGTTCGCGGACAAAGCCCGGCGGGCTTGAATCTCTGCCTTTACCCTGCTTGGCGTAGATAGTCAGCGAGTCGCGGGCGCGGGTCATGGCAACATAAAAGAGCCGGCGCTCTTCCTGGTCGTTAAGCTTCTTACCCTCATCCTCGGCGAGGGAGGTCTTGTCGCGTAAATCAGGAGGGAACTCAAACAATGGCTCGCGGTAGGAAGCGGGAAAGGAATTCCGAGTAGCCCGAATGATAAAAACATGAGCAAACTCCAGACCCTTGGCGGCATGAGCCGTCATTAGGCGCACCGCATCGGTCGCTTCGGCGGTGAGGGGAATCACCCCTCGGGCTTCACGGAAGTATTCCAGATATTCGATTAGCTCGCCGATGCTGCCGGTTTCTGTAACCGGCTTCTTCTCCCACGCTTTCACAAAATCCAGTAGCGCAGCCACTGCCGGCGAGGTTTGCGGTATCGCGAAATGACCCAGGATGAGCGACACGGCAGCTTCAGCTTTGGGCTGAGAACGTTCGATCTCATCGCGTACTCGCTCGAGTAAGGCGAGAACTTCGGGACCATGTTCCACCTTCTCCAACACCCGAGCTAAGGGAAGGTCGCGTCCTGCGGCTTTCATCGCGACACGCAGGTTTTCAGGATCAATCCCAAACTGCCGAAGTGCGATAACCCGGAATAGGCTCGCACTATCGGCAGAGGAAACCACGGCGCCGAGGCAGGCGATGAGATCGCGGACTTCGGAGGTATCAAGGACGTCCATTCCCTCGATAGAGTATGGGATACGGTAACGGGAGAGTTCCTCGACGACGTTGTCGCGATGAAAATGATTGCGATAAATGACTGCGAACCGGTTCCACGAGCAACGCAGTTGGCGCTGCCGTTTGCGGATGGTCGCGACCAGGTCAGCGGCCTCCAGTTCGCCATCACGCCAGAGCACAGCCTGGACTGGCTCAGACGGAGGTTGCGTGTTGCGGTTCGGATCTTCTTCCCGCGCCGACACAAGCGGCCGACGCTGATAGCCGAGGCGGCCGTTGGTGCCCGCCTGTAAGACGGGGGGATTGTGCGCAATCACGGAATAGGCGCAACGCAGAATGGGATCCAGCGAACGCTGATTCTTCTCGAGCGAGAGGAGCTTTGAGGCCGGGAAATTCAATTGGAAGAGGCCGAATGCGGCGCTCGAAGCGCCGCGAAATCGGTAAATCGCCTGATCCGGATCGCCAACGGCAAAAATGTTCTTCTGGTCACCGGAGAGAAGTTTCAGAATTTTGATCTGAGCAAAGTTAGCGTCCTGAAATTCGTCCACCAGAATGAAGCGCGCGCGGGCGCGCTCACGGGCAACCAGTTGTGAGTCGATGTTCAGCAACTCGTGTGCTCGGCTGATCATGTGACCGAAAGTGCCGAGGTTCTGCGCGAAGAGCATTCGCTCCACAGTGGCATACACGGACGCAATCTCCTGGCACCGGCCAAGGAGTTCTTCATCCGGGATCACCGCCTTGGACTTGGCCACGCGGGGAACTGGCAACTGGTGGCAGGTAAGCTGGTGAACATAGGCGGCATACTGTTCAGGGCTGACTAGCTCGTCGTGACAGCGGCGCATGAAATCCAACAGATCATCCAGAAACTTAGCGACGTTGGCGGCGCGGACGAAGTATTGCAAGTCGAGATCACGGATCCGCTTCCGCAAGAAGATCCACAAGTCTTTGTCATCGAGAACGGCGAATTTCTTCCCGCAGTCCTCGAGAAGACGGAAACAATAGGCGTGAAAAGTCATCGCCTGCACGTGGACATTTATACCTAGCTCTCTCTGAACTCGTTCCCGCAACTCGAATGCAGCGTTGTCCGTGTACGTAAGCGCCAGGATCTGCTCTAGACGGGCGTGGCCTTGGCGAACCAGCCGCGCGATTCTGCGAGTCAGCACCGTCGTCTTGCCGGTTCCGGCACCGGCAATCACAAGCATCGGACCATGCTCATGTTCGATTGCCGCGCGCTGATACTGATCAGGGATAAGACGCGCTGGGGCCGAGGTAGGCTGCGATGACGCCATTGAACAGGAGCATACCAGAGATCTCTAGGGGATAATCGGTGAGTTCTTACCGGAACCAGATAAGACCACATGAGGTGTCGAGAAATTCACAAACGATTGAATCGGTAAGCGACCAAATGTGTGCCATCCTGGCGTTGAGAACACTAACCGTGAAATCCCGGCGGCTCGATGGATTCGCTTGTAATGAACATCAGCGACCTTCTCCGCGTGGACCAGCAAGTAAGCCCTCCACTAAGCCCTGCGCACTCAGCTGAGCCTGAACACCGTATATAGCCGAGCGGACGTCGACCGAATCGGCCTGATTCTGAATTGAGGGGATGACGATGGCGGCGGAGGCGAAAACTCACGATTTGTTGCCAGCTAAAACCTGCAGTTGTGAGAGAGCAATGGCCGTGGCAGCAATTGCCGCGGTCTCGGTGCGTAGTATGGTCTGTCCCAGCGAAGCGGGAATCCAACCAGACTCGCGAAACAGCTTGTCCTCGGTCTCGGTCCATCCCCCTTCAGGACCGACGGCGAGAATTAGTTCAGAGGCAGCCTCATGCGCCAGCAAGGCTTGGCCAAGAGTACCGCCTTCTCCCGATTCTGACAAAAGGATACGCTTCGCCGCAGGCAGGAGAACTGCGTCCTTCGGCCTTATCGGATCTCGAATTTCCGGTGGACACCTGCGGCGGGATTGCTCGGAAGCTTCGCGCGCAATGCGTTTCCAACGCTCGACGCGCTTGGAGGCAGCCGAGGAGAGATGAGAATCGCTGCGAGCCGCGATCAGCGGGATAAAGCGCGACACGCCAAGTTCGGTGCATTTCTCGAGCGCCCATTCCATGCGATCGAATTTTATGATGGCGAGGAGAAGCGTGACTTGGGGAGGGGATGATGCCGGCAATTGCTCAACCAGTTCGAACTCTACCCGATGGTCGGCGATGGCAGAGATTCGGCCGCGATAGAGGCCTGGGCCGGCTGCGATATCGAATTGCTGGCCGACTCGGGCGCGGAGGACGCGGATGAGGTGATCAGCATGCGTCCCCGTGAGTGCAGCGTGACGGCCAAAGACTTCGTCGGCTATCCAGCGTCGACGGGTCATGGGCCTTAGCCTTGGCCTCCAGCGGTGTCGAACGTAACATGTTCTTCGAGGATCGGGAGTTCGATTTTCTGTCCCGCCCCGGTGTATTCCACGGCGTCGCCTACGTCCTTCATGCGATAGGTGCCGGACGATCTAAAGTCCAGGCAATGGGCATCGCAGCGGACTATGTACGTTCTATTGCCATGAACAAGGCTCATCGTCCGGGCGGAGGTTTCTATTTGCGTAACACGAAAAGGATGAACGGTTTCAAGAATGAATTCTCGACCCGCGATAGTCCACCAGAAAATGGCGAGCGCCAAGACCAGAAATAATGACACCAGAAGAAGCAGGCGGCGCGTACGTTCGGATAGGCGAAGCGCGTGTCGCGATGATTTCTCGAATTGAACCCCTGTAGTCACGCCGTGGAAGAGCGTTGTGCCGGCTTCCTCAACTTTCGATTAGCTGCCGTGACGCGCTGGGCTACACTCGATTCTTCCAGCAAGCGCGGCCAACGTCCTGATTAGCTGAACATATCCTTCATTTTGCTAAGCAAAGTGCGACGTTCGGGACGATTGTCGACGTGACCCATACTGTCCAGTTCCTCTAGAAGTTCCCGCTGACGTTTAGTAAGCTTTCCCGGCGTCTGCACACGGACTTCAATAAACAAGTCGCCCTTGCCATGCCCGTGGAGGACAGGCACACCCTTGTTTTTGATGCGGAAGTTGGTGCCGGACTGCGTTCCCTCGGGGATCTTTAAAGTGTGCTCGCCATCCATAGTGGGAACTGTGATTTCAGTGCCCAGGGCAGCCTGCGTAAACGAAATCGGGATGACGCAATAGAGGTTGTTGGCGTCACGCTCGAAGAAAGGGTGCTCTTTGACGTGCAGAACGACATAGAGATCTCCCGCCGGGCCACCAAAATAACCGGCTTCGCCGAGCCCGGCGTAGCGGATGCGAGTACCGTCTTCGACGCCCGCGGGTATCTTGACCTCAACCGTACGCTCTTTCGATACGCGCCCCTCCCCTCGGCACTTCAAGCAAGGGTCTGTAATCACGGCTCCCGCACCCTGACAGGTTGTACAGGTACGGGCAATGCTGAAAAAACCCTGTTGATAGCGCACCTGACCGCGCCCCCCGCAGCTTCGACAGGTGACGGGAGCTTTGCCGGCGGCAGCTCCGGATCCGCGGCACTCCCCGCAAACCTCGTGACGACGCACGGTGATCTCAGTTTCGGTTCCGAAGACAGCCTCATCGAATTTCAGAGTCAGGTCCTCGCGCAGGTCGGCGCCGCGTTGCGCACGGCTGCGACGGCGCCCCCCGCCTCCGCCAAAAAGATCGCCGAAACCGAAAAAATCTCCGAAGATGTCGCTGAAATCCTGGAAAATACTGGGATCAAAACCGGCAGCGCCGGAGGCAGCCGTACCTACCCCAGCGTGTCCGAAGCGATCATATAAGCGGCGCTTTTCCTGGTCGGCCAGAACCGCGTAAGCTTCGCTACACTCCTTGAATTTCTCCTCCGCGTCCGGATTGTTGGGGTTGCGGTCGGGATGATATTGCAGAGCAAGTTTGCGATACGCGCTCTTGATCTCAATGTCAGTGGCGCTGCGAGTGACTCCCAGCACCTCGTAATAGTCACGTTTACTGTTTGATGTCGGAATAAGAGTTCCTCAATGTGCAGACGAGAGGTAGCAGCTACTTCTCGACAGCTTATTCGATTTAAGTCTTGGGATTGCGCGCCACGCGCACCATCGCGGGGCGCAGCAGCCGGTCTTTGAGCTTGTAGCCGCGCTGCAATTCGTCCAGGACATGATGATCTTCCTCTGCCGTGGTATCGACCATTTCTACGGCCTGGTGAAGATGAGGATCAAACGGCTCACCCTTGGCGGGAATAGGGCGCAGACCCAGCTTGGTCAGGACATCATGCAGCTGCTTGTTGATGAGTTCAATGCCCGAACGAAATTCGCTGGCCTCGGTATCATGCTCGAGGGCGCGATCGAAGCTATCGAGGACCGGCAGCAAAGATTTCACCGTATCGCTGAGTGCATAGTCGCGATACTCCTGCTGCTCGCGGGAAGCGCGTTTGCGAGCATTGTCGAAGTCGGCTTGGGCGCGAGCCAGGCGGTCGAGGAGCGCATCACGCTCCGCCTTCAGTTTTCCCAGTTCCCCTTCCGTGCCGGCGGCACTGGGCTGAGCGGCTGAGCCTGTAGACTCCTGATTATCGCCGCCTCCCTCCGATGCGGGCAGCTCGTGTTCCAAATCCAAGTTGGTGATTTCAACGTTGCTTTTTCCGTTTATCTTGGGCATACCGCTTATTACTCTCCAGTTTCGTTAAGAAGCTTGTCGAACAGACGAGCGATGTAGGAAACGGCGGTCATCGTGTGCTGATAATCGATGCGCGTGGGACCAATCACAGCCAATGACCCTCGTACCTCGCCGCCCACGCGAGCGGGTGCACCGATAAGAACAAAGTTGCGCATGGACGGCATGGCCTGATCCAACCCAATGACAACGCGCACGGCTTCCTGCTTGGCGTCAAGATAAGCGCCCAGCAATTCGATCAGCTTTTGCTTTTCTTCCAATGCCTTCAATAACTCGTGCAGTCGCTGACGGTCATCCTCGCTGGCCGCCAGGTTAGCGGCGCCTTCGACGTACACCGTCTGTGCCGGGCCTTCCGCCACCAGAGCACCACCTGCATACAGTTGCTGAATGGAATTCATCAGCCGATCATATTCGCTGCGCTCCTGCTCCAGACGGCGCGCTATCTCCGCGCGCATGGCTTCCATTGTCCAGCCACGAAAGTTCTCATTGATATAGCGCGCCGCAAGATCCAAGTCAGACTGCGAGAGGTCAAGGCGGAGCACGCGGTCACGCACCAGGCCGGAACGCGTTACCACGACCGCCAAAACTTTCTGATCGGCAAGGCGCGAGAAATAAACGTGCTCCAAAGCACTCTTCGAGCCGCCACTGGCGACCGCCACTCCTACATTATGTGAAATGAGCGAAAGCACGTGCGAGGTCCGCTCCATGAATTCCTGAACGTCGTTGATCCCCACCAGCGAATCCTGGATCATGGCTTCATTTGTGGGCGACAGGTGCGCGGTCCCCGAAAGCTGCTCGACGTAGTACCGGTAGGCCTCGGCAGTAGGCACTCGCCCCGCGGAGGTATGCGGTTGCTGCAGAAATCCGGCATCGGTCAAGTCCGCCATAACATTGCGTATGCTGGCCGGACTCAGGCCTTCGCGATTGGAGCGCGATAGCGTGCGGGAGCCCACTGGCTCGCCGGTAGAGATAAAGGTTTCCACCACCGCAGTCAATATTTCGCGCTCTCGTTCGCCGATCGCTGGACCTGGCATAATGCTTTGCTGCTTGCCCGGGTAAACTGGTTCCCTCCTTAACGTTCCCTAAATAGCTTTAGATGCAGGAAGTTAGATAAAGGACTCTGGTGCATACCCGGGCAAATTCTAAAAACTTGATACTTCCACTGTCAAGATTAGCACTCTTCGTATCGGAATGTTGAAGGAACAGATTGGCACAGAGGGTGGGGTTACCCCTGGCACTGGCACGGGCATTGAACGGTCGCCAGGGTGCGCAAGGCACCCTGATGTGCGATGTCGTTCTGGACTTCGAGACAATCCCGCTAATATTCTCGACTTTTCCCTATGCACAACACACCTCGGGTCGTGGTGGTCGGAGCAGGCGCGTTCGGTGGGTGGACGGCGCTTTATCTTTTGCGGCACGGCGCCCGAGTTACGCTGATTGATGCTTGGGGACCGGGCAATTCACGCGCTTCTTCAGGCGGCGAGACTCGGATCATTCGCGGCGGCTATGGCGCCGATCAACCCTACACAAGAATGGCGGCGCGGGCTCTCGAACTTTGGAGCGATCATGAACGACTGTGGGGACGGCGTCTGCTTTGCCGGATTGGTGTTTTGTGGATGGCATATGGCGACGACAGCTTTGAGCGAGGTTCATTATCGGAACTGAGAGCCGCTGGGGTCAGATACGAAGAACTTTCCTGCCGCGAATTGCGGCAGCGTTGGAGCCAGATCAACTTCGACGGAGTGGAATGGGGAATCTACGAATCCGGGAGCGGATATCTGACTGCCCGCACCGCATGTCAAGCGGTGGTGGAAGGGTTCATAGCGGAAGGCGGTGAGTATCGGCAGGTGGCTGTCTCCAGTACCGGATTGGACAGCACCGACTGGCGCAGCCTGCGGCTATCGGACGAATCCAATGTAAAGGCGGACAAATTCGTCTTTGCCTGTGGCCCGTGGTTAGGAAAGCTTTTCCCGCAGACGATCGGAGATCGTATATCGGTAACAAAGCAAGACATGTTTTTTTTTGGAACGCCTTGCGGGGACCGCCGATACGATGAATCCGAGTTGCCGGTTTGGGCAGACCATAGCGGACGCTTTTACTATGGCATTCCTGCCAACTTGGGAAGGGGCTTCAAAATTACCGATGACGCGCGTGGTCCCATTTTCGATCCAACTTGGGGCGAGCGGGTGATCAGTCGGGAGCTTTTGCAGTCGGTTCGCGAGTACATGGCCTTCCGCTTCCCCGGAATGGCAAATGCTCCCCTCGTTGAGACTCGCGTGTGCCAGTACGAAAACAGTCCGGACACGCACTTCATTGTCGATCGACATCCTGCCCGGGCCGATGTCTGGTTGCTGGGCGGCGGATCCGGACATGGTTTCAAGCACGGTCCGGCGCTAGGCGAGATGGTAGCCGGCTGGATTGTGCACGATAAGGACGCAGATCCGTTGTTCCGACTCTCGCGGTTCCGCGCGCAGAGTTAGGCGTATGAGGTCGCACACCCCCAATTTCACGCCCGGGCATGAATCCGGATCTTGCCGGGTTCGGCGAGCCGCTACTGGATTTGGATTACATTCTCGGGCGCGGCTGACTTGATCTGCTTGACGCGCGCTTCGACTTTCCTGGCAAACTCATAGAGCGATTTTGCAGGGGGAGAGTCTTCGCCCGCGAGGACGGCGGGCTTGCCTGTGTCTCCCGCAACACGAATATTGGGATCGAGCTCAACACTCCCGAGGAAGGCGATCCCGAACTGCTCGGCGGTTCTCGCGCCGCCGCCCTTTGAGAAGATGTCTACTTCCTGATGGCAGTGCGGACACACAAAGTAACTCATATTCTCGACCAGCCCCACGATATCCACCTTTACTTGCCGGAACATTGCAATGGCCTTGCGAGCATCCTGCAGGGCGACATCGGAGGGGGTGGAAACGACGATGGCGCCGGTGAGCGGTACGGTCTGAACCAGCGACAGGGCTACGTCTCCGGTTCCAGGCGGAAGATCGATAATCAGGTAATCCAATTGACCCCACTCGACCGAGCCAAGGAATTGGCGGATGATCGAATGCAGCATCGGACCGCGCCAGATCAGGGGCTTGTCACCGGGATTTAGGAAGCCGACCGAGATGACCTTCAAACCATACACACCGAGCGGCTCAATGCGGTTGTCACCGAGGACGCGAGGAGTCGCGCTGGTGCCAAGCATCAGTGGCACATTCGGGCCGTACACGTCTCCATCGAGGAGTCCAACTTGGTAACCGGTGCGAGAAAGTGCCAGTGCGAGATTCACCGCCAGCGTGGTCTTGCCCACCCCGCCTTTGCCGGACCCGACGGCAACGATCGAATCGATGCCGGGGATGGGCTGGGGATTAAGACTTGGCTGACCGGGTTGGGGATGTGAGTGGCTCACGCGAACACCTTTCCTAGGGAATACCGACCAATCACTTGATTATAGGCTTAATCACAGGAAGGTGTGTCGTGGGGCCTCCTCGCTAGGGCTGCACGCGAATAGAGGCGGATCTGATTGGAGCCATCCTTAGGACGGGGCTCATGTTCCGCGGACCAGATGGCGACGTCTACGTTCCAATTCGGCGTGACGTATCTCGCGACGGCGTCCTGCATCTTGGTAGCGACGTTGTTCATCCTCGGTCTCCGGAATGACGGCTGGCACGGCTACATGTTTCCCATTCTTGTCGACAGCAACGAAGGTTAGATACGCGGAACTGACGTGATGTGCTTCATCCGCGATATAGTTTTCGACCCAAACCTTGACGCCGACTTCCATCGAGGTATGAAAAACGCGATTGACCGAGGAGCGCAGGATGACCAGATCACCGACACGAACAGGAAACAGGAAATCCAAGTGGTCGATCGATGCGGTGACCACATAATGCCGGGAGTGGCGATGGGCTGCCAGAGCGCCCGCCAGGTCAATCCAATGCATAAGGCGTCCGCCGAGAAGTGCACCCAGCGGATTGGCATCGTTAGGAAGGACAATTTCGGCCATATCCGATTGGGAATCGCGGACCGGCCGGGGCGCAGGGAAATTATCAGAATCATGGCTGTTCATAATGGTGGGCTCGAAACCAAATCGCTTGTACGGGCCACGGTCTTGCGCAGCAGGTAGGCCTCCAGGTAGCACTCGGCCATTCGCTGTACCCGCGCATCGGGATGGCTCGAGTTCCATCGGGCCAACGCATGGTCATATTCAAGCCTGCCGTGCTCGATTGGGCCATGGTTTTTCTCACGCACGTAACAAAGAACTATCCGGTGGTCGGATTCTCTGATCACCCCGAAACGCGTTGCTTCCCAGGCTCTATTCGGGGGACACCACGGGCAACTGCGGGCGTAACCCAGGTTGCAGTTGTCACGCAGTTGCTCGTCGGCCGGAAGCTGGCGCTCGTGTCCAGGCGCGGTGCAGTAGCCTTTCCGCCCGAGTCCAAGTGGTAGACGAGCCGGGTGTGTCCATAAGGGCAAATCGTGCTTCTCGGTCGGCATGAAGAACGGACAAGCCAAGGAAACTTGCACCTCGTCGGCGATTATTGCTCATTCTACCTCCGGGCTCGGCTCTGTAGTAATCTCGTCTCTGTACGCGGAACTGAGAACAGAGAACTAGCTTATGGATCGCGTTGACTTGCTGAACGACATCCTCGCACAGAATCCAAATGACCCTTTCGCGCGCTACGGGCTTGCCATGGAATATTCAAAAAACGGAAACCTCGAGCAAGCCTTGGGTGAGTTTGGGAAGTTGCTGGCGGCCAATCCCGATTACACGGCAGGGTATTTCATGGCGGCGCAGACTCTGGTTCGCGCCGAGCGAAGTGAGGAAGCCAGAAAGATGCTGGCCGAGGGCATTCGGGCGGCGCAACGAACAAGCAATCGACACGCGCAAACTGAGATGGAGGCGATGCTCGCCGAGCTGAGCTGATTCGGAAGAAGCACTTTATCTTGCTTCTCCCCGCTCGAAGTTCAGACTGCTTGTCGCGCCATGCGTTTCATGGTTGCTTCCACGACATAGGGAAATAACTGATAGATTTTCACCGGGAGATGCATGTACCAGGGAACGATCACTTCTCTTTTCTGTTTGAGATAGCCATTTACAGTGGCGCGGGCGACACGGTCCGCGGAAATACCCCTCTGGGAGCGGGGGCGAATCAATTTGGCGTGTTGTCCCTTCACACTATTGTCGGCGAATGAAGTTCGAGTGTAACCGGGGCAGACGGTCATGACATGTATGTGATCGGAGCCCAATTCAATGCGAGCGGCTTTGCCGATGGCGTTCATGGCGAACTTGGTTGCGCTATAAGTGGCGTGGTAGGGCAAGGGGATGTGGCCGGCCACGCTGGAGATGTTGATGATTGTTCCCGAACCCTGCTCTCGCATGACCGGAATCACCGCTTGCATGGCCGCGATGGAGGCGAACAGATTCGTCTCGAACATATCGCGGCAAGCCGGCAGATCTACGCTGGCAACCGCGTCAAGCAAACCATGGCCGGCGTTGTTGATCCAGACATCAATACGCCGGAAATGATGCAAGGTCAGGGCGATAATGCGGTCAATTTCCTCCCGATTACGTACATCGCAGGACAGGGCCAGAGTCCGCTCGGCGTGGCCAATACGGACGCGAGCCGCCTCCGCCCTTGCCGCATCGCGGGAAAGCAAGACCACGCTCGCTCCCCGATCGGCGAACAGACGGGCAAGGGATTCACCGATTCCCATCGAGCCACCGGTGACAACCACAACTTTTCCGGAAATTTCCATGTTGGTGCTTTTAGACTTTGACGCGATAGTAAGTCAAGCACTAGCGTACAATCGAGAGCATCCTTACTGGAGGGTGTTTGAAGCGCTTGCTTCCACTGTTTCCCCTGCATGTCGTGCTATTTCCAGGCACACCCTTGCCGCTCCACATATTCGAGCCGCGGTACAAAGAGCTGATCTCCGAATGTCTGGAGAACAAAACGCGCTTCGGCATCGTGCGGGCGAAAGCCGAGCAAGAAGGCGAAGCCAGCGAGGAAGGCGTCGAAGAAGAACAAGCGGAAGCAGAACAAGAGCAAGCGCTTTCCGATGTTGGCTGTACGGCGGAGATAGTCGCGGTCACCAAGAAATACCCCGACGGACGCATGGATATCGTAACCGAGGGGCGGGAGCGCTTCGAGGTTCTCGACATCGACGAGGAGCGACCTTTCCTGCGCGCCGATGTGCTGTATTTCGACGACGATCCCGGGAGCGTCGCCGACGAGGAAATCGCGCGCGCGGTCAAACTGCATAGCGAGATCCTGGCCATTGCGGGTGCGAAGCAGTCCTTACCGGAAGAATTACGGCAAGTGTCGTTTCATCTCGCGGGGTCCCTACCACTGGATCTCGATTTCAAGCAGGCTCTGCTCGAAATGCGTTCGGAAACCAAACGCATTCAGGCGGTCATCACAGCCTTCGAGGCAATTCTGCCTAAATTACGGCGCACCGTTCAATTACGGCAGCGGGCGGGAGGTAACGGCCATGCTGGCAGCTCCGACAGCTAATGAGCGGGCATCTCTGTTCGCCAACTAAGTCATCGAAGGAATCGCGCGACACAGGTTCGGGAACACCAGCGCGAAGGTTCCAGAGGCGATTAGCAGAGCGGGCGTATAATCAAGCCCGGAAGCTGTTTTCGCTGTGGGGGTTCTTCCATCATGAGTCTTCCTCGCACGCTCGGTGAGCTGCGCCAGAGTCTTTTCTCCGAACAACTTCTCCTGACCCGGCATGTGAAAGACGAAATGCGCGAGAATCTGACGCGAAAACTGCGCCTGAGTGGGACCATCTTTGCGGGCATCGTAGGTTACGACGATACGGTAGTGCCGCAAATCGTGAACGCGATTCTTTCGCGACACAATTTTATTCTTCTCGGACTCCGCGGACAGGCCAAAAGCCGTATTCTCCGGGCACTCACCTCCTTACTCGATGAGCAGATGCCGTTCATAATGGGCTGCGAAATTCATGACAACCCTTACGCGCCCATTTGTAAACGCTGCCGCCAAGAAGTCCAGAAACTCGGGGATGAGACTCCGATTGCGTATCTCACGCCGGAAGACCGATACGTTGAAAAGCTGGCTACACCCGACGTCACTATCGCGGATCTGATTGGTGACATCGATCCCATTAAAGCGGCGCGCGGCGGACACGAGTTAAGCAGCGAGTTGACGGTGCATTACGGCCTGCTACCACGCTCGAATCGCGGTATTTTTGCCATCAATGAGTTGCCCGACCTGGCAGGAAAAATCCAGGTCGGGCTGTTCAACATCATGCAGGAAGGGGATGTGCAGATCAAGGGCTATCCCATCCGGCTGCCTCTGGATGTGGCGCTGGTATTCAGCGCCAATCCGGAAGACTATACGGCCCGGGGAAAAATTATTACGCCGCTCAAGGACCGCATCGGATCGGAGATCCGTACCCACTACCCGGCTACGGTGGACGAAGGAATTGCGATCACGGCGCAGGAGGCCTGGACGCAGCGCAATGGAACCCGGCTCCAGATCCCCAAATATGTGCCGGAGGTGATAGAGCGCATCGCTTTCGCGGCAAGGGAGGACAAACGCATTGACAAACGATCGGGAGTGAGCCAGAGACTCCCGATTAGCGCGATGGAAAACGTTGTGTCCAATGCCGAGCGGCGTGCTTTG
>Ga0126378_10000442_pt1 | contig 30944 bp, 26 predicted proteins | sample PanSoiMetPlot_23_FD_92587 | JGI IMG/M metagenome (GOLD analysis project Ga0126378, IMG submission 92587) | Tropical forest soil microbial communities from Panama - MetaG Plot_23 | ecosystem: Environmental > Terrestrial > Soil > Tropical forest > Bulk soil | place: Panama | collected 2016-02-17
ACACGCCGTCACCGATTGCTTGTCGGAATGTGACGATTTGTCTTCAAACGCCGATGGCAATCGCGCAAATCCCCTGACTCGCCTCTGCAAACACGCCAGGTGGAACATCTCGAACCACGACTGCGCCGGCGCCGATCGTGCTGCCCTCGCCGACGGAGACTCCCGGCAAAAGCTATCGTCGCTCGCCCGCGGAACGCCTAGCGGCGAGCAGAACGCACGGATTTGAGCTTGTGACGCGTTGTAATTCCGATAACGATGAAGAGGACTGCCAGCAGAGTCAGAGGTCCGACGACGCCGCCTGAGGATGAGCAGCCGACGGTAGCGTAGCAGGTAGTGTTCGGCCCGCCCTTCAGCCCGCACGTGCCGGGCGTACCGGCGTCCGGATTCTTGCCATTGCACCCGCCGGTGGCGCATTCATAGTTTGCGTTGCAGGTCGTGCCGTCGCCCTTGAGGGGCTGGCAAGCCCTGGAACTGCCATCGCAATAGAGGTTCTTGCCGCAGACGCCGCCGTCAGCGCACGAGCCGTTCTGCGCAATGAAGGCGGAGCAGATGCCATCGACCCCATTGGCTGCGCCCTGGCACCAGCTGCTGATGCACTCGTCGTTGACGCCGCACGATGCTCCGACCGCGACCTTCGGTTCGATGAAGGAATCGCACGCCGGCGCTACCGACGTTGCGTTGCTCTTTAGCTGATCGCAGGTGAGCGCTTTGTACTGCTGAAGACAATCGGACAACCGATCCCCATGGTACGCCAACCGCCCCTGGCTCTCGCTCTGCTTGAGCCGCGTGGGCGAGACAAACTGCTTTTTGACATTCGCCTCGCACGAGGACTGGTCCGGACCGAAGTTGGGGTTGTTTTGCACCTCCGCGGCCGCGCAGCACGAGTACATCTTGGCACACATGGTTTGCGACGCTTCGGTCGCATACTGGTCGACTGAGACGCCCCCGCAGCGTGCGAGCGCGGCTGCGACAACCAGCCCACGAATTGTTACCTCGATGGTTGCTCTCATCAATCCTCCTAACCGAGACAGGCGTGGTGCCAATTTGATGTCAAAAGAAGTCAATGTCGCCGGCAGATCAGGTTTTGCTCAGACACGCCGCCCTCGCCGGATCGAAAGGGATGCCCTAGATTCTCAGAAGCGATCAGGACTGACGATCGATGGCGGACGCGTGGCAGCAAGGGGAGTCGTATGAACTATACATCGGGTGCTGGAGCCAGCGCGTGGCCCCTCTATTTCTCAACTGGTTGGTAATACCGCCGGGCAGATGGTGGCTCGATGTGGGCTGCGGAACCGGTGCTCGGTCCTCGCGATCATCGATTAATGCTCGCCTTTATTGTTGGTACGTAATCCGAAGTCCAGTCACTTCGCCGCTGCGCGGTTTTCAATCCGAGAGCTCTTCCAAGCCCTCGAGCAAGGCTCCTATGGCGAATAGGCTTCTACGGTCCTTAAGGCCGCTACATCGCTGTGACCCCCGATGGCGAAGATGCGGTTGTCAATCGCGGCTGCGGCCAGATCTCTACGCGCGGTCGGCATCGGAGCGATGGGGCTCCAGGTATCGCTTCCCGGGTTGTAGGCCTCCACCGTGTCGAGGTGCGTGCTCTCGCTGTTGTTTCCTCCAAACGCATATATCGTTCCATCGGAACCTGTGGCTGCAGCGAGGCCCATTCGCGGTGTGTCCATCGAGGCAGCATCAAACCAGGTATCGGTGAGGGGATTATAAACCTCCACCGAGCGAAGAAGGCCTTGGCCGCCGGGGTCGATACCTCCGATGGCGTAGATCAGGCCGCCGCTCGACCCCGCTGTCGCGGCCAGGAACTCGCGGAACGCATTCATGGGCTGAACCGACATCCACGTGTCGGTGATCGGATCATATTTGTCGACGAAATTACGAGCTACGCATTGGTCGAAAAGAACGAAACAACCTCCAATAGCGTAAATCTCGCCTCGAAAGCTTGTTGCAGCAGCGAGCCAACCGCGCTCTCTATCGAATGGCATACTAGCGACGGAGCTCCACTCGTCAGTCGACGGATCGTAAACGTTTACCGTGCCCAGTGGGATGCCGTCATTGTCAAATCCCCCAATGACGTAGATTCTGCCCGATGGAAAGCCAAATCCCGTCGCCGCGGCGAGGCCAAAGCGCGCATCGGGCATGGGAGCGATCGTACTCCAGACAGCAAAGGAAGGATCGTAGACCTCGGCTGTCGACTGCGCGACGCCGTCCGCGCCGAGCCCGCCGAAGACATAGATCTTGCCGTCGAGCCCCACGGTTGCCGCTGCTCCCTCGCGGCCCACCCGCAATGAAGCTGCGGCGCTCCACGCCGACGTGGACAGCGGATCATAAACTTCCAGCGCGTCGAGTAACCCGGTGCTGTTGTTGCCTCCCACGGCGAAAATCTTCCCGCCAGGTCCCACGGCGGCGCCAAGGTCGTTGCGCGCGGTCGGCATGCTGGCACCGGTGCTCCAAGTGGCGCTCGACGGATCGTAGCTCTCCACTGCGTCAAGCGCCGTGAGCGTCGCCGTATCAAACCCGCCAATGGCGTAGATCCGACCGTCAACCCCGAGCGCCGCGGCAAGGCCCGCGCGAGGAGTCGACATCGGCGGGAGGGTGTCCCAGCTATCGGTGGAAGGGTCGTAAACTTCCGCCGCGCGAGTGGATTGGAAGGCTTCGTTGAGGCCGCCGACGACGTAGATTTTGCCGTCCGAGCCAAGCGCGGCAGCTGCTCGGAGGCGCGCGGTCGGCATGTCTTCTACGAAGGCCGAGGTTTGGTTGATCGGATCGTATGCCTCGACGGAGCTGAGGGCGCGGGTGCCGTCATAACCTCCGAAAACGTAGATTTTTCTATTGAGCGCCGCGACCGCAGCCGGGCCAAAGCGCGCGGTGCGCATGTTCGAGGCCCTCGTCCAGCTATCGTCGAACGGGTAGTAGAACTCGACCGTTGAAAGCGGCATGAGGAGCGCGTTCTGCCCGCCGAAGGCGAAGATTTTCCCGTCGAGGTCGGTCGCTGCAGCGAGGCCAGATCTACCGGTTGGCAAGGGACTGAGGCCCGTCCAGATCTGGGAAAGCGGATCGTATGCCTCAACCGTGGTGTTGCTGGAACGCGCGTTACCTCCGATGGCGAAGATCCTGCCCTCGCGGCTCGTTGCTACGGCTAGGCCGGTGCGGGCGCTGGGCATAGGCGAAGCGCTGCTCCAACTGTCCGCTCGAGACGGCGGTGCATGAAGTGCTAGCAACCCAGCACAGACCAGGATCCGCTGAATCGTGTTCATCTGCTGAAACGACTTTTGCAAGCACATTGCTGTTCCTCCCAGGTCCCGTAGCGACATTCCGGCCTTGAATAAACGCGCAAAACGTCGGCGAACCCTGTCAACGAAGGTCAGCGCACGCGCCGCTTGACCTCGCCGGTGCCGAGGTGTACGGCCGTCCCACTCAACAACCAAAGGGGATTGCCATGAAGATCGCCCTGTCCGTGAACAGCGGGCGCCATGAGCACGAAGTCGAACCCCGGCTGCTGCTCGTCCAATACCTTCGCGATGTGCTCGGCTTGACCGGAACGCACGTCGGCTGTGAGACGGGTCTCTGCGGCGCCTGCACCGTGATGCTCGACGGTGTCGCCGTGAAATCGTGCATGGTCCTCGCCGTGCAAGCCAACGGCGCTTCCGTCCAGACCATCGAGGGTCTGGCCCAGGGCGCAAAGCTCGATCCAGTGCAAGAGGGATTCTGGGAGCGCCACGCTCTGCAATGCGGATTCTGCACCCCGGGGATGATCATTGCCGCCCGCGCGCTGCTGAGTCGCAGTCCCCAACCCAGCGAGGAGGAGATTCGGCGAGGCCTGGAAGGCAACTTGTGCCGCTGCACCGGGTATCAACACATCGTTGAGGCGATTCAGCACGCGGCGAAACAAACTTCTGCGGCCGAGCAGGGGAGGGCATCATGAGCGCCACCCGCGAGGCATACGTTGGCCGTCGAATCAAACGGACAGAGGATCCGCGGCTGATTCAGGGCCTCGGCCAGTACGTCGACGATTTTCGCTTCGCTGATCTGCAATCGGTCTCCATCCTGCGATCTCCACATGCTCATGCTCGGGTGACGTCGCTCGACCTCTCGCGAGCTCGCGCGGCCAAGGGAATTATCGCCGTCGTTAGCGTTGCTGATCTGGACCGCGCTCGCGTGGGGGACGTTCCGTGCGCCGCCGTGCTCGCTGGGATGAAGAAATCCGCCCATCGCCCGCTCGCAACGCGCAAAGTCCGCTTTGTCGGTGAGCCAGTGGCGGCGGTGGTCGCGTCCTCGCCCGAAGCCGCGCGAGACGCGATCGACCTGGTCCAGGTGGAGTACGAGCCGCTGCCGGCGGCGATCGATCCAGAGGCGGCGCTGCGACCCGACGCCCCGCTCGTCCACGAGGAACTGGAGACGAACCGGGCATTCGATTGGTCCGTCACCAGCGGAAACGTGGAAGCGGCATTCAAGTCGGCCGCCCACGTCGTCTCGCAGCGCATCGTCCACCAGCGGCTGATCCCGTGTTCGATCGAGCCGCGCGGGGCAGTGGCGCAATACTTCCCCGGCGATCGCCAGCTCACGCTCTACACGTCCACGCAAATTCCGCATCTGGTTCGCAGCATGCTTGCCGGAGCAATCGGACTTCCGGAGAACCACGTGCGTGTCGTGGCCCCGGAAGTGGGCGGAGGGTTCGGGTCGAAGTTGAATTTCTATGCCGAGGAGATCCTCCTCGCCTTCCTAGCGATGCAGCTGGCTCCTCGACCGGTGAAATGGATCGAGAGCCGGCGGGAGAATTTCGCCGCCACCATTCACGGCCGCGGCCAGGTTGGAACAATTGAGGGAGCGGTGACGACAGATGGTCGCCTTCTGGGCGTGCGCTATCGATCGATTCAAGACCTCGGCGCGTATCCTCAGCTCCTCGGCCCGGCGATTCCCACGCTCACCGGCTTGATGGCCTGCGGTTGTTACAAGATGGATTCCATCCTCGTCGAAGTCACCGGCGTCTACACCAACCAGATGTCCACCGATGCGTACCGCGGGGCCGGTCGGCCGGAGGCGACGTATCAAATCGAGCGCCTGATGGACATCATTGCCGATGAGCTGCGAATCGATCCCATCGAACTGCGGCGCCGGAACATGCCTCACCCGGAAGAGTTCCCATTCAAGACGGCCACTGGGCTCACCTACGACAGCGGCAATTATCAACAAGCACTCGATCGGGCGCTGCAGATTGCCGGGATTCAGAAGCTTCGCGAAGAGCAGCGCAAACAGCGTGAGCAAGGAAAGCTGATCGGCATCGGCCTCTCCTGCTACGCCGAGATCTGCGCGCTTGGGCCCTCACCCGCCGTTCCGTCGGGGGGATGGGAAAGCGCCACGGTCCGAGTCGAGCCCTCCGCAAAGGTGACGGTCCTGACCGGCGCTTCTCCCCACGGACAGGGTGAGGAGACGACCTTCGCCCAGCTCGCCGCGGATTTTTTTGGGATCGGCCTCGAGGATATCTCTGTGAAGCACGGCGACACCGCTGAGGTTCAGTACGGCATCGGGACCTTCGGCAGTCGCAACATGGCGTTGGGCGGCACCGCGATCGTGCGCGCGATGGAGCGGGTGCTGGAGAAGATGAAAATTCTCGCTCGCCACCTGCTTGGCGCTCCGTCGAACGCGGCAGTGACTTTCTCTGACGGTGCGTTTAGAGGCGCTGATAAGTCGATCCCATTCGCCGAAGTTGCGGCCGCGGCCCACCGGGCGGCGTCGATCCCCGATGGATTCGAGCCGGGCTTGGCGGCAACTGCATCGTTCGAGCCAAAGAACTTCACCTTTCCGTTTGGGACCCACGTGTGCGTGGTGGAAGTGGACCGTGAGACGGGGGATGTTCACTTTCTCCGCTACGTCGCGGTCGATGATTGCGGACGCGCGATAAACCCGATGTTGGTCGATGGCCAGGTTCACGGCGGGATCGCCCAATCGATCGGACAAGCGTTGTACGAGGAAGCCGTATACGACGAAGCGGGCCAACTGGTGACCGGCGAGCTGATGGACTACGCGATTCCCAAGGCACACCAGTGCCCTCGCTTCGAGACCGACCGGACCGAAACGCCCAGCGACTCAAATCCCCTGGGCGTCAAGGGCGTAGGTGAGGCAGGCACCATCGGCGCCACGCCCGCGATCGTCAACGCGGTGGTCGATGCGCTGGAGCCTTTCGGAGTGCGCCACATCGACATGCCGCTCAAGCCGGAGAAGATTTGGCGGCTGATGCAGAAGGAGGGCAAGCGATGATCCCCAGCCCATTTGACTACGCCGCGCCGCAGACCCTGGAGGAAGCGCTCTCGACGCTGAAAGCCGGCGGGGCGGGGATCATGCCGCTCTCCGGCGGGCAGAGCCTCATTCCGCTTCTCAAGCTCCGGTTGTCCACTCCCGATAAATTGGTCGACCTGGGGCACATCCCCAGTCTGCGCCGAATCAACGTGGACCGAGACGCAATCTCGATTGGCGCGCTGTCGACGCACGCGATGATCGAGGATTCCGCCGCCCTGCGCGAGGCCTGTCCACTGCTGCCCGAGGTTGCGGGCTGCATCGGCGATCAGCAGGTGCGAAATCGCGGCACCATCGGCGGTTCGCTGGCCCATGCCGATCCCGCGGCGGATTGGCCGGCCGCGATGCTGGCGTTGGAGGCCGAGTTGATTGCGGTGAATTCGTCGAGCGCCAAGCGCGCGATCCCAGCCGCCAATTTCTTCGAGGGATTGATGAAGACCGCGCTCGCTCCAAATGAGTTGCTGGTCGAGATCCGCATTCGCCGGCCCGGCCCGGGAGGTGCTGCGTATCAGAAGGTGAGGCAGAGCGCCTCGGGCTTCGCGATCGCCGGCGTGGCCGCGTGCTTGGAGTATGGATCGGACCGCGTGTGCAAGCGCGCCAGGATTGGCATCACCGGCGTTGCCGACAGGGCCTTCAGGGCGACGACGGCTGAGAAAGCAGTCGAGGGAAAGCGACTCGACGAGCGGACCATTGACGAGGCCTCGCAGCGCGCCGTCGACGACGCTGGCGACCCGCTTTCGGATCTCCATGCCAGCGGCGAGTACCGCTTGCATTTGGCTCGCGTCCATTGTGCGCGCGCGCTGCGGCGCGCGGCCGGCCTGTGAGGATCGGCGCGCTCGCGCCTCCTTCTAAACGTTTCGAACAGGCGACGCGGTCGCCGAGGGTTGACGCAATCTTGAGCAAGATATATCGTACGACCTATCTTACGTAACATCGCGAGGTGACCGCACATGGGACCGCGGAATTTCGGATGGGAGTCATTCGCTTTTGGCTTTGGACCCCGGGGATTTGGCTTTTGGGGTCCGCGCCACGGGCGCCGGCAATGGTTCGGCTCGGGGGACATGAAATACGTCATCCTCAAGCTGCTCAACGAGAAGCCGATGCACGGCTATGAGGTGATGAAAGCGCTCGAAGATCGCCTGCGCGGCTGCTACTCGCCCTCGCCGGGCACGGTCTATCCCACGCTGCAGTGGCTCGAAGACGAAAGCCTCGTCAAGTCGCGCGAGGTGGAGGGCAAGAAGGTCTACGAGATCACCGATGCGGGCAGGAAATTTCTCCGCGAGCACCGAGACATCATCGACGAGATCTTCGACCGCGTGAAAGAGGCAGTGGACGAAACGCTGGGCGGCGGAATGGACGAGGTGAATCGGTCAGTCGGCCGCCTGGTGAAGGAAGTCTATCGAAGGGCCTGGCGCGCCGAGGATCAGGCGGAACGCAAGCGCGTCGTTGACGTGCTCAAGCGCGCGACGCAAGAGCTGGAAAACTTAAGCTCCGCTCGCCAGGCGTAAACGGCTTTTCATCGCAACCGCGATCAGGCAAGCCGGTTGAGCATTGGAGCATCGCCGCGTCTGGAGCGACGCAACACGCTAAGTTCGAGGTGACTATCCCGTCAGGTGTATCGTCGCGCACGCCGGAAGAATTGCTTCCAGAGACACGATGCACCAGTCGCGCTCGTCGCCAATCACATTCTTCTTTTTGATGCTGCCGGTCGGTATCGGCAGCGGCTTCGTCACTGTCACACTGCCCTTCACGATGACGCGCGCGGGGTTTTCAGTGGCGACTGTAGCCTCGATTGTCGCGCTCGGCGTCTCGGCCAACGTCTGGAACTTTGTCTGGGGGCCGGTGATTGACCTCACGCTGACCTTGCGCCGCTGGTATGCGATCGGTCTGGCCGCATTGGCTGTAAGCTTGTTGCTCCTCGCTCTCCTGCCGCTGCGGCAGAGCGGAGTGGGGATCTTGACCGCGCTCGTTTTTTTAACCATGGCTGGGGTTGCCACGACGGGGCTTCCGGTGGGCGGCCTGATGGCGCATACCGTGGCAGATCAAAAGAAGGGGCGAGCCGGAGGATGGAGTCAGGCCGGGCTCCTCGGCGGCACTGGCCTGGGCGGTGGCGCCGGTGTCTGGCTGGCCGGCCACTTCTCGAACGCACTCGCGGGCGCGGCGATGTTTGCCGTGGTGCTGGTTTGCGCCGCCGCGATCTACTTCGTCCCCGACGTGCGCGCCGCCGCGGACCAGACTCTCCGGCAAAGACTGCGCGAGATCGGGCGGGACTTTGGCCAGATGATTCGCTCCCCAAGCGTTTTGGTCACCATCGTCTTGGTTCTCGCTCCCATTGGGGTAGGCGCGGCCAGCAATCTTTGGTCTGCGGTTGCGCCCGGCTGGCGCGCCGAGCCGAACACCGTCGCTCTCGTCGTCGGCTTCCTCAGTGGCCTCGTCGGTGTGCTGGGATGCGTCGCGGGCGGATGGATCGCCGACCGCGTCGGGCGCTGGCGGGCGTTCTTCGGGGCCGGCGCGCTCATGGCGCTGATTGCCGTGATCATCGCCGTAGCACCGCGCTCTCCGCCGGCGTACGCGTCGGGGGTTCTATGCTACGCATTCTCGCAGGGGCTGGCATGGGCGGCATTCGCGGCCGTTGTCCTTCTTGCCATCGGCCGCGGGGCTGCGGCGACCAAGTTCGCCATTCTTTCGTCGCTCGGGAACGTGCCGGTTGCCTACATGACGGCCTTCGACGGGTGGGTGCACGACCGATCGGGCGTCGCGCGAATGCTCGAGGCAGAGGCATTCGTCTCGGTGGCCTGCATCGCAGTTTTGGTGCTGGTGCTGCGCAAGCTCAAGGCTGCAGGCCGCCTCGAGCGCGAGCCGGCGCCCGTACTTACCGGCTGAGAGCGATTTGCGCACGCGCGCTCAAGCTACTCGGGAGACCGCTGCGCCATCGGTGGACTTCGGCGCCGAGTTCAAAATCGCGTCCAAGTCTTGGCGCTCGAGCGTCTCGACTTCGAACAATCGCTTTGCAATTTGGTCTAGAGCACCTCGGCGATCTTCGACCACCTGCCGCGCTCTCTCGTGTTGTGACTCGATGATTCTGCGAACCTCGGTGTCGATCGCCTTGGCAGTCTCTTCGCTGAAGTTTCGCTCTTCGCCCACGCTGAGCGAATCGTTGAGGAAGCGAAGCCCGGATGAGCGCCCAAGCGTCTGCAACCCAAGGCGCTCGCTCATCCCAAACCGGCAGACCATCTGCCGAGCCAGCTCGGTCGCGCGCTCGAGGTCGTCTTGTGCTCCGGTGGAAACGCTTTTGAGCACCGTCTCCTCCGCTGCGCGCCCCCCGAGCATCACGCAGATGCGGTCCAGGATTTGCTCTGCGGTCAGCAGGTAATGCTCCTCGGTTGGCAGCTGCAGTGTGACTCCGAGAGCGCCGATGGAGCGAGGAATGATGCTCACGCGGTGGACCGGATCCGCGTGCGGAACGGAGAGAGCGACCAGCGCGTGGCCACTCTCATGAACTGCCACCCGTCGCTTCTCTTCGTCGTTCATGGCGTGAGAGTGCTTCTTCAAGCCCAGCTGAATGCGATCGATCGCCTCCTCGAAGTCCCGCTGCTCGACGAGCTGCGACCCGCGCCGCGCACCGGCCAGCGCCGCCTCGTTCACCAGATTCGCCAGATCGGCGCCCACCATCCCCGGCGTCCGCCGAGCCACCACCATCAGATCGACGGCCGGCGCCATCTTCACCTTTCTGGTGTGCACCTTGAGAATTGCCAAGCGGCCTTCCAAATCCGGGCGATCGACGAGCACCTGGCGGTCAAAGCGCCCCGCACGCACCAGGGCTTGGTCAAGCACTTCCGGCCGATTCGTGGCGGCCATCAGCACCACGCCTTCACCGCCGTCGAAACCGTCCATCTCGACCAGCAGCTGGTTCAGCGTTTGTTCGCGCTCGTCGTGGGTGGCCAAAGCGGCAACTCCGCCGCGCTGCCGGCCGATGGCGTCCAACTCGTCGATGAAAACGAGGCACGGCGCGCGTTGCTTGGCCTGCTCGAACAGGTCGCGGATCCGGGCGGCGCCTACGCCGACGAACATCTCGATGAACTCGGAGCCCGAGATGGAGAAGAAAGGGACGACGGCTTCGCCGGCGACGGCTCTCGCCAAGAGCGTCTTGCCTGCGCCAGGAGGTCCGACGAGGAGAACCCCCTTTGGAATTCGCGCCCCGATGGCCTGGTACTTGGCGGGGTTTTTCAGGAAATCGACGACTTCTCTCAACTCGTCCTTCGCCTCGTTCACTCCGGCGACATCGTCGAAGGTGACGCGATTGGTGGCGTTTTGGTCGTAGAGCTTCACCCGCGACTTGCCAAACGTGAGCGGACCGCGCGTAGCAGCTCGGCGCAGAAAAAATGAAAGCCCGAAGAAAAGCCCGATCGGGATTACCCAACCCAGGAGCAAGCCCAGCCATCCCGCAGAGGTGTCGACCTTGCCGGAGAAGACGACATGCGCCTCCTGCAACTCCTTGATCAGCTGCAGATCGTCGATGTTCGGCAAACGCGTGGTGACCGCCTTTTCTGTCTCGGTCTTTCCCGGCTCGGGCTGAAACTCAAAGGCGATCTCGTTGGACCGAATCTCGGCCTGCTTGACTCGGCCTTCCTTGACGTACCCAAGGAATTCGCTGTAGGCGACGCGCCGAGCTTCCAGCCCTCGCAGCGTGAACTGCTGGGCAACGAGCAGCCCTCCAAGCGCCAGAAGCAACCAAAGCAGAAAGCGAGACCGCAGTAGGTTCTGGAATGGCGCGCCAGGGCCCTGAGGCGTTCCTTTGGATTGCTGAGAGCCGGAAGACATTTCCAGCACCTAACAGGTCCACGGCGTCATTGCACCAAGAACCGTTGAAGCGACGTGTTGGCTCAACAACTTATTGCGAAAGGCCGATCCGGCGCAGGAGATTTTCAAATCTGGGATCCGAGCGCAGCGGATCGTACAACCATCCGATTTTAAGAAAGACGAGATCCGGCGAGCGGCGCTGATAAGCCTTCTCCAGCCATTCCAATGCTTGCTCCTTGTCATCGAGCGCCAGGTAGATACTCGCGATTGAGCTTGCTTCGTCCACGCGCTCGTCGCGTTTCTTGAGATCGCTCAGGATGCTCAGTGCCAGATCTCGATTGCCCAATTGAACGTAGGCATAACCCAACGCCCCTCGGATTGACGGATCATTTTCGTTCAGGGCCAAGCCCTGTTTGAGCTGATCAACGGCCTCCCGGTACATCTGTCCCTTCATGTAACAGTAAGCAAGCAGAGTGTGGACAAATGCGGTGTTTGCATCGAGTTGCTGCGCCTCCTTTAACAGTGCAATGCCGCGATCGACCTGTCCTGAACTGCAAGCGATGGTTCCCAGATTTGCAGGATAAACAGGCGAGGCAGGGTCGAGCTGCTGTGCTCGGGTCTGCTCTGCTATTGCTTGATCGAGTCGACCTGTCCAAAGCAAATAGAGGCCATACCAGTTGTGGGCCACCGCGTAGTTTGGATTCAATGAGATGGCCCGCTGCAACTCTCGCTCCGCATTGAGCCAATCCCACTCCTGAAGTTTTAGAATTCCCAGCGAGGCGTGAGCCTCCGCCAGCTCGTCATCCAGGGCCAGTGCTTTCAACGCCGCTGCCTTGGCGGTGGCGCGAGCCTCTTTCTTGGGTGCGTAGGAATAGTAGCCGAGCAAAGCGTGCGAGTCCGACAATCCTGCGTACGCCAGCGCGTAATTGGGGTCCAGTTCAATTGCTTGCTGGAAGTACTCGATCGCCGTGTTCAGGCTCTCGTTGGTTCGCTTGTTCCAGAAATACCGGCCGCGAAGATATCGTTGATACGCTTCGGGGTTATCGGTGTAGTGTTTGGTGATGCGGCGCTGCACCTCCGCGGCCAGGCGCGTTCGAAGCTTTTCCGAGATCGTCTTGGCGATATCTTCCTCTACCGTCAGCACGTCGGTGAGCTTGCGGTTGTACTTTTCCCCCCACAGCTGCGAACCGGTCCCAGGATTCACCAGGTCCGCGTGAACGACCAGCGTGCTGCCAAGTTGCTGGACTTGTCCCGTCAGCACCGCGTCCACCGACAGCTCATGCCGCAGCTTCTGTAAATCGGCATCTTTCCCTTTGTAACGAAACGCGGTGTTGCGAGCGATGACGCGCAGTTCCGGTATTTGCGAAAGATTGTCGATGAGGCTTTCGGCGATGCCGTCTGAGAGGTACTCCGTGTCTGGGTTTGCGCCGGAATTAAGGAATGGGAGCACGGCGAGAGACTTGATTGCGTTGGCTTGATTTCGCGATTCGCGCCGATGAGCGAGCAAGTACGACGCAACAACTGCAATCACCAGCACTGCTGCCACCAAAGCGGCAATCGTCGTCCGCGCGACAGCGCGGGAGGGACCACCCGCGGACCGAAGGGGTCCGAGGCGATCCGCCGGCTGCGAGATTTGCACGAGTGCCGCCGAGTCCAGCTGGCGGAGCACCTCGGTCGCGCTCGACGGTCGATTGACCGGGTCCTTTCGCAAAAGCTGCGCGACGAGCTCGGCGAGCCATCCCGGCATCTTCGGAATGCTGGCCAGCGAAGGCGGCTCCTCGTTGAGGATTCGCATCGCGGTCGCCTCACCCGACTCGGCTCGGAACGGCGAAATCCCCGTCAGCAGCTCGTAGGCGAGGACTCCCAAGGCCCAGAGGTCGCTTCGGGGATCTACCGCCCGGCCGCGCAGCTGTTCGGGCGACATGTACAGGACTGTGCCCATCGCTTGACCAGCCTCAGTCAGCCCTTGTCCCGAAGCGTCGGAAACAAGCTTGGCGAGCCCAAAATCGAGGATCTTCACGATGCCGCCGCTCGTCACCAGGATGTTCGCCGGTTTGATGTCTCGATGCACGATGCCGGCGCGGTGGGCGGCTTCGAGGCCGAGCGCGACCTGCCTTAGGACTTGGACCGCTTCATCGACGGGCAGCGCATGCCTCTCCAGGCGCTGCTTGAGCGTTTCGCCCTCGTAAAGCGCCATTGCGATGAACAGCTCTCCACCGTCCTCGCCGATGTCGTAGACGGTCGCGATGTTCGGATGATCCAGCGCGCTCGCAGCGCGCGCCTCTCTGACGAATCGGGCTTTCGCCGCTCCATCGGTCGCCAGCTCCCGGGAGAGGACCTTGATCGCCACCGCGCGCCCGAGTCGCGAATCGGTCGCCCGATACAGCAGGCCCATCCCACCCGCTCCGAGGGGTCCTTCCAAACGATAATGGGAGAGCGTTCGTCCGATGAACTGATCCGCAGCGGTGCGGTCCTGGAGACTTGTCCCATCTACGCCGGCGCTCAAGTCGCTTCTCGTCGAGCTCGAAGCATTTTCTCCTGCGGGCTTCATCTTTGGCGTTTCGCCTGGCGCCGCCACGGCAATTCCTCACCGAGTTTCTACACCGAAGCCCTTGCTGAGATGAAGACTTCGACGCCGGGTCGACGATCATCGGGCGCATCGCCCGCGCGCTCGCTAACCATTGCCGCAGCGGCTGGAAGACGACGGCAGACCCTCCTAGGAGCATCTCGATGACGAGGTTGCGATCTGCCGGTCGCAGTCGTTGCGCCGCGCGACGATGGAGAGTAGAAGGCGGCCCGCGTTGCCCAGCAGCGCTCGAAAACCAACTACCCTGTCTCGAGGTTGCGTTCCGGTGTTACGATGCTGCACGAGGGGAATTCGCAATGGCAAGTCGTTCGCAAACAGCGCTCGTGCTCGCCGGAGCGGTTGCCAAGGGCGCTTTCGAGGCCGGCGCGCTCGCGGCGGCGCATCAAAAAGGCTTGCGGTTCTCGCGCGTCGTGGGTGCCAGCTCGGGGTCCATCAACGGCGCGTACTGGGCGGCGGCAATTCGCGCAGGTCGCGAGGACGAGGCGGCGCAGGCTCTCCCCGAGTTTTGGCTAAACCGCGCAGACTTCGGAACGTTCAACGTTTCCTTGAGTGGAATCTTTAGCGAGCGCGGCTTTTCGACTGGCGACAAAATTGTGGCGCTATTGGAAGAGGCGGTGGGCTCTTGGTTTCCGGGCGCGCATCATCCCTCGTCGCTGCGGATAGTGACTACACCGCTTGGAGGCGCGGATGGGAAGATTGGAGAAGCGCGGGCGACCACCTATCAACGCGTGCTCAGCTTCGACGATGAAGATTTCGATACGCGCGAACGACGCGCAGAGGTCTTCCGCGCCGCAACCGCGTCGGCGGCGTTTCCGGGCGCGTTCGTACCCGTCGAGCTGCCCGGGATCGGCGACTGCGTGGACGGAGGAACGGTTAATAACACGCCGATCAAAGAGGCAATCACCGGCGAAGAGATCGATCGGATTGTGGTGATCACCACGCACCCACTCATCACCGCCCTGCCGCATACGCAGTTTGGCGGGTTTGGCCTGATCGGGCGCATCGCCGATATCCTGATCAACGAGCGATTGTTTCGCGATCTCAAAGAGGCTCAGAAGGTGAACAGCAGGCTGCAATCGCTTGATGGACTGCGCGCCGATGGGACTCTCGATGCCGCTCAACTGGACAAGGTAAAGCAGGCGCTTGGGTTGGAAGCGGCGCGGCGGCTGGAGATCATTCAAGTGCGGCCGCCCGAAGAGCTTGCCGGAAATCCTTTCTCAGGGTTCTTCTCACGCAAGCTGCGACAGGCCTATCTCGATGCCGGCGGAGCTGCGGCAGAGGAGGTTCTCACAGGCTTGCAGTAGGTCTTCGAAAGCTCCGGACGCAGGTGAGAAGAGTTCGACGGCAGCCGCGCGTGACTCCGCGAGTTACGGCGCCGCGAACGAGCCGGTCACGTAATCGAAGTACGACGTATTGATCTGCGGCGCGTAGTGATTGCTGACCGCGAGACCGATGTATACGCGGCTTGCCATCGGGATGTTCACCGACCCCAAGTAGTCCCAGCTTGCGTAGTCCGCAGTGCTCCAGGCGTTGAAATCATCGCCCGCGCGCTCGAGATAAATTCCATACGGCGCGGCGATGTCTGGCGTGGAAAACGGCGCGGTGGTCACGTCGCCGGTCGCAATGCGACTCTGCAGCTCGAGCCGGCCGCCGGCTTTCAAAAACAACGTCGCGTTCGTCGCATTGGATGCCAGAGACTCGCGAATCATCAGGCCGGCTTTAGCATCGGGGTCCGGATTGTCGATGCCGCTCACCTGGGCGAAGATCCAGCCGTCGCCGACGATGGGAAGACCGACGAAGTGGCAGCGGTCCGAGCTTCCCCAGATGTCTCCAGCGCCGCGCACCGTCCAGGTGCCCATATCGTCGAGATCATCGCTGCCTGGGAGCGAAACGGATCCGATGTCCGTGCCGTACAGCGGCCGCTGCCAGACGCGGACCCAGTCGACGGTCATTTGGACCTGGCTCTGATCGCGTTCGCCGTAGCCGCCCGGCGGGATCGGTCCCGCCCAGGAATTGTTCATTACCTCCGAGGTGACGTAGATGAACTCGCTCCGCTGTGAAAGACCTTGGCTCGTGCTCCACCGCCAAATCCCATCGACGAAGAATTGATAGCCCGCCGGCGTCCACAGCACGCCGTAGGTGTGAAAATTCCCCTGGAGGGAAATCGGTCCGGGATTGTTGTTCAGCGATGCCACCGAGCGGTGCGCCGAGCCGTAACCGTCCCAGTGCAACGTGTGCTGGGCCTTGTTGCTGATATCAGCCCCGGCGCTGTCTACAAAGCGGTGCTCGACGATGTCGATCTCCGCTCCCGCCGTCGCTGGATCGCCGATCGGATTGCCCATGGTGGGCGACTGCATCCAGAATGCCGACCACATTCCGCTCGCGTCCTCGAAGCGGATGCTCGCCTCCCAGTATCCGAAGGTTCCGAGAAAGCTGTTGCGAGTGGAAATGAAGCCCGTGTAGTGGCTGCCTCCTGACGTATAGGTGGTGATGGTGAGATTCCCATTGGCCACCGAAATGGCGTCTGCGGTGTTGATCGCGTCTCGCCTCGCCCCGGTGTGAATCGTCCACAGGTTGGGATCGAGCTCGGTGCCGTCGAACTCGTCATCGAATACGAGCTGCCAGCTGCTTCCCGGAGGGTCGGCTCGCGCAATCTGAGCGCCGACAACCGTCCAACCGGCAATCGCTGCGAGCACGGACATGCGTTTCATAGCTCTCCTCGTGGGTCGATTGACTGTGGAAGAGTCTGAACCGCGGAGCGAAAGAAAAGTTACATTTCGGTCGCAAGACCGCGAAGCATTTCTTTTTGTGATCGCTCTCAATTTGCTCGGGAAGCACAGGCGCGCTGGCATGGTCGTGTCCAGCTGGGGTCACCCTCGCAGAGCGATGGTCAGTAGATAGGTCATTCTTTCTACTCGCCCGAGGGCCCCGCCGCTCCACAGCGGTCGCGTTCGGTGGTCCAGATCAAGCACAGCTACCAGATCCAAGACATGTTGACGCGAGTTGGCGAATCTGTGCTTATGGCCGCCTGTGGAATCGATGACCAGGAAACCAATTCCATGCGGTCCACGACCTTGACGATGGCGCTTCTTCTTCTTCCCGGCGCGGCGTTTGCGGATTCGGCCGCCGGTATCAAGTGGACTTCCCCGAGCGCGTGGAAGCAGGACGCGCCTCGGTCAATGCGAGTGGCGACGTACTCGATCCCGCCGGCGAAGGGCGGCTCGGAGTCTGCCGAGTGCGCCATCTTCTACTTTGGTCCCGGGCAGGGTGGCAGCGTCGACGCCAACGTGCAGCGCTGGGTGGCGCAATTCGAAACTCCAGACGGCAAGCCGGTTCCCAATCCTGCTCCGAAGAAAAGTAAGATTAACGGCCTCGCCGTTACGCGGCTCGAGCTCGAGGGCACTTACCTGGCGTCGATGGGACCGATGGCCCCGCCGGGCGTGAAAAAACCTGGCTACAAGCTCTTGGGCGCGATCGTCGAGGCCCCGGAGGGGCCCGTTTTCTTCAAGCTCACCGGCCCAGCGAAGACCGTCGCTGCCGCCAAGGCCGACTTCGAAAAGATGCTGAGCTCGCTGAGCCGTTGAGCGGCCGTCAAGGGCGGTTCAGCTTGAGACAGGCTCGCCGTTGATGGTGACGTCGTCGAAGTTGATGTCGTCGACATAGGAGTATTGGTCGGCGGGATCGGCGATGCCTGTGAATGCGCTGCCGCGCACGTTGAAGCCAAGGATGTGATCGTTGACCAGCCCTCTGAAGTGGAAAACCCAAGGAGCGGAGTCGCCGTTCATGTTGCTGAGCTTCCAGTCCTGGAAGAGGGGCAGGTAATCGCCGGTCTGGCCGTTGTAATCCATCTGGGCGAATCCCCAGCCGTTGAGAAGGTTGTCGCCGCGAAAGCTGTCGAGGTTGAGATTCGTCGCATAGCCGCCTCGGCGGGTATTGGACTTTACATAAAGCATGTAGCGGATGCTGGTCCCGTAAGTCTGGACATTGTACGCGTACACGTTGCGAATTCCGCCGCTCATCTCGCTGCCGCAGGTGATCCCGCCCCACGGCCCCTGAAAGCTGCAGCCGAAGATGACAATGTTCTCGGAGGGCGTGTTGACTCGGCGGCCATCGTCATCGCGCCCCGATTTGATCGCGATGCAGTCGTCGTGCGCATCGAGCGTGCAATCTCTGATAACAACGTGGTCGCAGGATTCGGGATTGCACCCGTCTGTGTTGGAGTTGGTGGTGCCGCCGGTGGTTACGTCGTCGACGGTCACGTTGCGACAAAGCGTAGGATGCATCTGCCAGAATTGCGATTGCCTGAGCGTGACGCCCTGGATGAGCACGTTTGTGCAATTGTAGGGCTCGACAAACGTGGAACGCAGCTGGCCGTAGTCGGGAACGATGCGCTCTTCGGGTGGAACGCCGGCCGCCACCAATGGCTCGAGGATGCCTGCCCGGTCGTTCCCCCTGTTCCACGGGCGCGTCCCCAAGGCATCCAGGATGCCGCTGCCGGTCAGCGCGATGTTCGATTGGCCGTAGGCGTAGATCATCGGCGAGTGATTCATGCACTCAATGCCTTCATACCGAGTCAGCACCAACGGAAAGTTGTCGGCGTTGGCATTGAACTGAAGCACGGCGCCGTCCTCGAGGTGGAAGTCGACGTCGTTGAGCAAATGGATCGCCCCGGTGGAGTAAATGCCCTTCGGCACCACCACGTGTCCGCCGCCCTGCGAGCTGCAGTCCTCGATTGCCGCTCGGAAAGCGTCGGTGTTGTCGGTGCTGCCATCTCCGATTGCCCCGTACAGTGGATCGGTCACGTCGAAGATGGCTTCTGGGAAGCTGGGGACTACGGTCTCCGCTGCGATTTGCCGGGCCTCTTTCCAGGGCAGGCCCCCGTTGCCGTTGCCGCACGCTTTCCATTTCGGCCGAGTCAACGCAGGCTGGGCCATCAGGCGTCGAGCGGTGACGCTGCCTGCAACGACGAGCCCCGCTTCGATGAGCCGACGACGAGTGATCCTCTCTTGCATATCGCTCTACCCCTCCGCTATCTGCACCCCGTCCTCTCCTCGCATAGTAGATGCAGCCAAATAAGTCTGCACCTGAGAGTCTTTTATTGATATTGCAGGTTGAGCGATCGCTCCGGAGCATCCCTGAGGCGCAGCGGCCCCAGGCCTTAAGCCGGCGTTTGCATTGTACGCGCGGTCGCCTCCGTGCGTTAGTTGGGCAAGATCTAATCCGAGGTGTTTGGCAGGTTCGATTCTTCTTCTATCGCGTTAGCGCTCGGCGTAGTCTCCCGCGCTCCCGAGGAGGAGCAAGCCATGAGCGAGATCAGCATTGAGAGGCGTACCGGCGGCAAGAAGGCAATCAGCGGCGAGATCATCCAGGCGTTGGGGCAGGCAATGCGCGGCCAGCTGCTCCAGCCCGGCCAGGAAGGCTACGATGCGTCTCGCACCCTCTGGAACGCGATGATCGACAAGCGTCCGGCCATCGTGGCGCGGTGTGCTGGCGTCGCCGACGTGGTTCGCTGCGTCGCGTTCGCGCGCGAGCACGATCTGCTGATCGGCGTGAGAGGGGGCGGGCATAACATCGCCGGCAATGCGATATGCGAGGGTGGCTTCCAGATTGATCTGTCGCCGATGCGTTCGGTCCGCGTCGATTCCCGCACGCGCCGGGCGCTGGTCGAGCCTGGATGCACGCTCGGCGATTTCGACCACGAGGCGCAGGCGTTCGGCCTTGCGACCCCGGTGGGCATCAACTCCACCACCGGCGTGGCCGGACTCACTCTCGGCGGCGGGTTCGGCTGGCTCAGCCGCAAATACGGCCTATCGGTCGACAACCTGGAGTCGGCCGACGTGATTACCGCCAACGCCGAGCTCGTGCGAGCGAGCAGGGAACAGAACCCCGACCTGTTCTGGGCACTCCGCGGCGGCGGCGGCAACTTCGGCGTCGTCACCAATTTTGAGTTCCGGCTGCATCCGGTCGGACCCAACGTGCTCAGCGGGCTGATCGTCTTTCCATTCGAGGATGCCCGCTCCGTACTCGGCAAGTACCGAGAGCTCGCCCCGCGGATTTCGGACGATCTCAACGTGTGGGTCGTCGTTCGAAAGGCGCCGCCTCTTCCGTTCCTGCCGCCAGCCATACACGGGAAGGAGGTCGTCGTCTTAGCGCTGTTCTACGCGGGCGACCCAGACGTAGGCCGCAAAGAAATCGAGCCAGTACGCGCGTTCGGCAAGGCTCACGGCGAGCACATCGGCGTCCAGCCCTATGCCGCTTGGCAGCGCGCATTCGACCCGCTGCTGACGCCGGGGGCGCGCAACTACTGGAAGTCGCACAATTTCACCGAGCTCGCCAGCGAGGCGATCAACACGCTCATCACATACGCCGGCAAGCTGCCCTCGCCACATACTGAGATCTTCATCGGGCTGTTGGGAGGGTACACCAGTCGCATCCCGCCCGACGCAACCGCGTACGCCAACCGCGACGCCCAGTTCGTGATGAACGTGCACGGGCGATGGGAGCGCCCGGAGGAGGACCAGCGCTGCATCAGCTGGGCGCGCGAGTTCTTCCAGAAATCGGCGCCCTACGCCAGCGGCAGCGTGTACGTGAACTTCATGTCGCAGGATGAAGGCGACCGGGTTCAAGCGGCCTACGGCCCCAACTATCGCCGGCTTGTCGAAGTGAAGAAGAAGTACGATCCCGACAACGTTTTCCGAAACAATCAGAACATCGCCCCCAAGGGCTAGGTCAAATCAGACGTCTGGTTTGTCCGCAAAACAAACACAGCCGGCAGTAATGTTGTGACATTTGGGCGATGGAACGGTGTCTATGAAGATGAGCTGGCGCAGATCTCCGGACGCTCTCGTTTCGAGGTTCTCGGAGATCGTCCCTTCCGACCCCCGCGTCGAGCGGCGGAAAATGTTCGGTTATCCGGCTGCTTTCGTGGGCGGAAACATGTTCATGGGGCTGCATCAGGAGAATTTGATCTTGCGATTGCCGGAGCAGCAGCGCTCGGCGTTTCTCTCGATCGAAGGAGCGTCCGTCTTCGAGCCGATGCCGGGGCGACCAATGCGCGAATACGTCGTAGTCCCTGAAGCGATGCTCCCCGACTCCAGTGCTCTTCGAGTTTGGACCGGCCGATCGCTTGAGTACGCGGCATCTCTTCCCTCGAAGAAAGCTAAGCCGCCGGTCAAGAAAGCGAAGGCACCTCCGGCTAGGAAGCCAGCGCGACGCCGCGCCTGAGCTCGTTCACGCCGCGGGTTTCGGATTGCTTGCGTCATCGCGGTGAATCGACTGGCGGCTGTCGCCGGAAAGCCTCTCCGACGCCACGGCTCTCGCAGAGTAAGTCGCTCGAGGAGCCGGCGATCAACCGACCGGAGTCCGACCCATCCGTACAAAATCCAGCGCTCCGTCCGCATCCTCTTGGATAGCGCCTCGCCGAGGCGCCTTGCCAAAGGAGAGTGGCGATGGCTGAGAACGATCCGGGGCGGCCGAACATTTTTCCGTTGCTTCGCTATGAGGACGCACCGGCTGCATTGCAGTGGCTCGCGACAGCCTTCGGCTTCGAGCAGCAGTTGGTCATCCGAGGACCGGGCGGCAGAATCGAGCACGCAGAAATGCGGCTTGGCCCGGGCTACATCATGCTCGGGTCTGTCGAGCGGGGTCGGCGTGACGGCATCGGGATGAAGAGCGTAAAGCAGCTCGGAGGAGCGAGCCAGGGAATCTGCGTCTTCATCCGCGACATCGATGCGCATTACCAGCGCGCGAAAGCAGCGGGCGCGGAAATCGTCCGGGCGCCGACCGATGAAGACCACGGCGCGCGCGCGTACATCGCGCGAGATTTAGAGGGAAACGTCTGGAGCTTCGGCAATTACATGCCGGGCGGGCCGCCCGCGGACACGCCGCGCTCAACGCCGCGCCGCGACTAGAAGGAACCGCCGATGCACGACACACTGCTTGCTCATGATATGGATGCGCGCCTTGAAGCCGAGCGACTACCTGGGGTTGCTGCTCTTTGTGCTCCCCGGGCTTTGGATGATCGCGCTTCCGGGGACCTTCATCCGCTTCTACACGTGGTTCCATCGCGGCACTGTGCGGCTGCCTGAAGGACGAGTGATCCGACTGATGGGCCTGTTGTGGATCGTGTTGGTGCTGTCACTCGTTGTTGTCCGCCGAAAATCTTGAGCACGATTCCCAGGGATCTCACGCCGTTTGAGAGGGAATGTGGGACCCGCGTGGTAGATAGCGCGCGTGCTCGGAGGGGATACCTCGGTCGCCGGCCAGGAGTGGTTGATCGACGCGAGCGGCTGCAGCCCGGCCCGGCTCCGCGATCAGCCCGAGCTTGCCTCTCTGTTCGAGCGGCTGATTGTCCTGCTGGACCTGAAAGTCATCGGCTCGCCGCGGTGGCACGTCTTTCCGAAGACGGGCGGCATCACCGGTCTGGCGCTGCTCTCCGAATCGCACCTGGCGATTCACACCTTCCCGGAGCACGGTTTCGCCGCGCTCAACCTTTACTCGTGTCGAAGGCGCGCTCGCCCAGATCTGGAGCGGATCGCGGCTGAGCATCTGGGCGCGGCGTCGGTGGCGGTGCGAGAAATCACGCGGGGCGGCCGGTGACGGAAGGCAAGTGCCCGTCCTGCGGCGCACCGGTCGCCTTCACCGCAGGCTCGGCCCAGATTCTTGTCTGCGACAGCTGCCGCACGGTGATCGCGCGCAAAGGACCCGCGCTCGAAGCGCGCGGAAAAATCGCCGCCATCGTGGACACCGATTCGCCTCTGCAGCTCGGCATCCAAGGCCGTCATGCCGGCAAGTCGTTCCGGGTCATCGGCCATCTTCAGAAGGACTACGGGCACGGTCCCTGGGATGAGTGGTTCCTGGAGCTCGAGGACGGCGGCACGGCCTGGCTCTCGGAGTCGGAGGGCGAATGGCACCTGATGACGCTCTCGGAGTCGGAGTTGAAAATCGACTGGGCTCATCTGCGCCCCGGCTCGAAAGTTTTCGTCGACGGCAAGCCTCTGGTGGTCGAAGAGGTCGGGACCGCCAAGACAGTCGCGGCGGAGGGACAGCTCCCGTCGGATCTCAATCCCACGCTCGAAGATCGATATGCAGATGCGACCGGGGCAAGCGGCTCCTTCGCCACGCTCGACTTTGGGCTCAGGACTGGAGAGCCCGAAATTTTCTTCGGCACGGTGATCGCGTTCGAAAAGCTGGGGATTTCGCCGGACCAGCTCCGCCCCAAAGCGCACAAAGCCCAGTTGCTACAGGCAAGATGCACTCAGTGCAACGGACCGCTCGACCTCCACGCACCGGATCGCTCAAAGCGCGTCGCCTGCCCATACTGCGGCGCGCTACTGGATGTTTCGCGCGGAAAGCTTGCCTTCCTCCAGGCACTCGAAGGGCCGAAGTATCCGCCGAAGATTCCGCTGGGCCGCAAAGGCACTTTGCGTGGCACCGATTGGCTTTGCATCGCGTTTCTCGTTCGCAGCTGTCGCGTCGAGGGGGTCGACTACCGCTGGGAGGAATACCTCCTCTTCGAGCGCTCGCGCGGTTTCAGCTGGCTCGTTGAGTCGGACGGACACTGGACGCACCTGCTGCCGATTGCGGCGGGAGATGTCCAAACGCGCGCGGGCGCGGTGGTGTTTCGCGGGCGCCGACTTCGCGCGTTTCAAGCGGTGAGGGCGTTTACCGAGTACGTGCTGGGGGAGTGTTACTGGGCGGTGGAGCAGGGGGAGAACGTCGCGGTCATCGAATACGTCGATCCACCGTGGTCGCTCACGCGCGAAGACTCCGACCGGGAGATCTCATACAGCGCGGGAACCTACGTCGACCCCAAAGAGATCGCGGCGGCGTTTCATCTCGAAAAGATGGCCCACCCGACTGGCATCGCACCTTCGCAGCCAAATCCAGCTCAGGCGAAGTTGGGCCGAGACCTGCGCCTCACATTCATTTACACGGCAGCGCTGCTGGTCCTCTTTCTCTTGGTGCAGTTCTCCGCCAGCCAACAGCGGGTGCTCGACGATTTCGCGCAAATTCCAGTGGTAGGCCTGTCCGGATCGCCCGAGGTGACGCACGTGAGCCAGCCCTTTCAGATTCAACGCAGCGGCAACCTCCAGGCAACGCTGACCGGCGGCCCGTTTGACAATGACTGGCTCGGGCTCGACTGCGCGTTGTTCAACGAGGAGACGGGAGAGGTGACCTCGTTCTACTCGGAGCTGAGCTACTACCACGGAGTCGACTCGGACGGTCGTTGGTCGGAGGGGAGCACAAGTCAGACACTCTATCTCTCCAGAGTGCCGGCCGGCCGCTACACCTTGCAGGTCACGCCGTATTTCGCCGGACTGGGACGATTCAGGTATTCGGTCGCTCTCCGAAGCGGCGTGCCGCGGGCGTTATGGCTGTTCGTGGCGCTGGCGGCAATTTTCATCTGGCCCGTGCTTACCAAGTTGCGAGCCAACGGTTTTGAGAAGGCGCGCTGGCGCGAAAGCAATTTCTCGGGAGCGCTCCAGGTGCCCGCCTCGGAGGCCTCACACGACTGAAGGAGATGCGAGATGAAGTACTGGGGCGCGTTGATCTTGCTGGGCTACGCGGTGATCGCCTTCACCGGGTACGAGCCCTTCAGCAGCCATGAGCGGAGCAAAGTCCCGCCCGACGCTCGGCGAGGTCCCGGCGGCGTGCTTCTGTGGCACAGCGGAATTCATGGAGGGAAGTGAATGAGCGCGGATGCGATTGTGAAGGGCATCACACTGGCGTTGGTCTACTCCGGCGTCGGCCTATTGGTGTTTGTGATTGGCTTTTTCGTGGTGAAGCTCATCCTGCCGTTCGATGTGAAAAAAGAAATCGAGGTCGATCAAAATACCTCGCTCGGCATTCTAATCGGCAGCTTCATCATCGGATTGGCGATCATCATCGCCGCCTCGATTCACGGTTAGTGCCGTGCGGCGGCCGCTGCTGTTCATCACCGTCTTCGCGATTGCCACGTGCGGGCTCGTCTACGAGCTGGTGGTGGGGACGTTGGCGAGTTATCTGCTCGGCGACTCGGTGTTTCAATTCTCGACGGTGATCGGCGTTTACCTTTTCGCCTTGGGGATTGGCTCGTTTGTGTCGCGATACATCGAATCAGGCGTCGCCGCGCGCTTCGTTGACGCGGAGCTGGCAGTGGCGCTCATCGGCGGCGCCAGCGCCCCGATTCTCTTTCTCACTTTCACTCGCTCGGGGCCATTCCATTTCGCGCTCTACGCCACGGTGGTGGCGGTTGGAACGCTGGTGGGATTGGAAATCCCGTTGCTGCTGCGAATCTTGAAAGACCGGCTGCGCTTCAAGGATCTCGTCTCGCAGGTGCTGACCTTCGATTACCTCGGAGCGCTGCTGGCGTCGCTGCTGTTTCCAATCGTCTTGGTTCCCAGGCTCGGCCTGGTGCGCACCTCGCTCGCCTTCGGGTTGCTCAACGCCCTGGTGGGCCTGTGGAGCACTTGGTTGCTCAAGACGGAGATGACGAGCGTGCGGCCGCTGCGGGTTCGAGCGTTCGCCGTCGCCGGTATTTTGCTTGCAGCGTTCGCAAGCGGGGACCGCCTCACGCAGTACTACGAGGAACAGATCTACGCCGACGAGGTGGTCCACGCCGAATCCTCGGCCTATCAGCGAATCGCGGTCACGCGCGGCCGGCGCGGCTTCGCGCTCTTCTTGAACGGAAGCCTCCAGTTCGCCAGCGCCGACGAATACCGTTATCACGAGGCGCTGGTGCATCCGGCGATGATTCGAGCGCGCAGCATCGCGCGAGTGCTTATCCTCGGGGGAGGGGACGGGCTCGCGGCGAGGGAAGTGCTGCGCTACGCCGAGGTGAAATCGATCACCCTGGTCGATATCGATCCGGCGATCACCGCGCTCGCGGGCAAGGTCGGCGAGCTGGCGGAGCTGAACCGGAATTCGCTGCGCGATCCGAGGATGCGCGTGGTCAACGAGGACGCGATGCGTTTTCTCGCCGAGGGCGACGAGAGGTTCGACGTCGCAATCGCCGACTTCCCGGATCCAAACAATTTTTCCCTCGGCAAGTTGTACACCACTCACTTCTACCGATTGCTGCAAAGGCGATTGGCCGAGGATGGAATTGCGGTGATTCAGAGCACGTCGCCTCTGTTTGCACGAAGGGCATTCTGGTGCGTGGACGCCACCCTCCGGGCGGCGGGCTTTTGGACCGAGCCCTACCACGCGCACGTGCCCAGCTTCGGGGAATGGGGATACATCCTCGCCGCGCGCGGCGCGCGCGAGCCTTTTCGCGAGCTGCCGCTGGGTTTACGCTTTCTCACCGAGACTACCCTGGCGACGCTGTTCGAATTCCCCGCGGACATGAGTCGGATCGACGCCGAGGTGAATCGGCTCAATAACCAGGTTCTGGTTCGCTACTACGAAGACGACTGGAAAAGGTGGAATTGAAGTGCGACCGCAAAGTGAGCACGGGCGAGACTGAGCTTGAAGCGTCGCACCCGGCTTCGCACCTGAGAACGAGCGGCGACCTGTCTCGCCGAGAGCTGCTGGTGTCTTTTCTCGGAGTCGCCGCGGCGGAAGCGGCTTGTCTCCGAAGTCGCCGCACCCGTGAGGCGGTGCCGGGCGCGATCGTGGATCGCGCATTCGAAACGGGGCACCTGCTTCGGCAGGGCCCGCTTGAGCTGGCGAGCGACGGCCAGAAGGTGGACGTGCTCGTCGTTGGGGGCGGAGCGTCGGGATTGTCGGCTGGATGGCGGCTGGCCGGTGCGGGATTTGAAGATTTCCTCGTTTGCGAGCTCGACGATGATCTCGGCGGGACCGCGCGATCGGGGAAAAATTCGGTGACGTCGTTTCCCTGGGGCGCGCACTACATCCCGGCGCCGCTGCGCAGTCAGGGACCCGTGCCGCGCCTGCTCGGTGAGATGGGCGTCCTCGAAGGAGCCGATGGCGCGGGTCGTCCGCGCTATGCCGAGCAGGTTCTGGTCGCCGAGCCCGAGGAACGCGTTTTCTACAAAGGCTCCTGGTACGAAGGGCTTTACTTGCGAGTGGGCGCAACTCCGCAAGACTTGGCGGAGCTGGCGCGATTCGAGAAGGCGATGGAAGAGCTCGCCGCGGCGCGCGATGGCCGCGGGCGAAAAGCGTTCGACGTTCCTTCGGCGCGCTGCAGCGATGACTCGGAATGGGCGGCGCTCGATCGAATCAGCATTGCCGAATGGTTGGATCGCGAGCGCTACCGTTCGCCAAGACTTCGATGGCTGGTCGAGTACGCGTGCCGGGACGACCATGGATGCACCGCTGACCAGCTCTCCGCCTGGGCGGCGGTCTGGTATTTTGCCGCGAGGCAGGAGGGGGACGGCCGAAGAAATGAGGGTTACCTCAGTTGGCCGGAGGGGAACGGGAAGTTGATCCAACAGATGGCAAACGCGGTCGGCTCTCACCGGATCGCAAAGTCGTGCCTCGCTCACACGATCGAACCGCGCGCCGACAGGTGCATTGTCCACGCGTTCGATGCCATCGCTGGCGCGCCGCGGCGCTTCACGGCTCGGCAGGTGATATTCGCCGGGCCGCGCTTTGTCGCTGGACGCGTGATCGCCCCGTGGCGGGAGTCTCCGCCGGCGTTCCTGTCCGAGTTCCAGTATGGTCCCTGGGTCGTCGCCAATCTGACCCTCCGCCAACCGCCGCGCTCCCGCGGTTTCCCGCTCGCTTGGGACAATGTTCTCTACGAGAGCCGCAGCCTTGGATACGTCGTGGCAACGCATCAGTCGGCGAAGGCGTTGCCGGACGGGCCCACCGTCTGGACGTGGTACTACCCGCTCACCGGCGCCGACGTCCGCGCTGAGCGCGCGCGCGCCTTGTCGGCGACGTACTCCGATTGGGAGGAGCTGGTGATGTCGGATCTCATACCCGCGCACCAGGGACTCGCGGCGGTCGCTGAGCGACTCGAGGTAATGCGCTTTGGACACGCGATGATTCGGCCGCGCCCGGGTTTCATCTGGGGCAAAGCCAGGCGGGACGCGCAGCAGAGCCTCGGTCGCAATCTCCACTTCGCGCACACCGACCTGGGCGGGATGGCGCTTTTCGAGGAAGCGAATTGGTTCGGCGTCCGCGCCGCCGAGCGCGCGCTGGCGGAGCTGGGGTACCTCAGCCCATCATGGCTTGCGTGAGCCGGGCGACCGCTCCATTCATCCCGAGCGTAGCGGCATAAGCCGCAAAGTCGAGGACAGCGCGACACTGCCTCGCTACTTCGGAAGCTTCTCCAACTGAGCCAGAAGCTCGTCATCGGTGACGAGATCTTTTGGAGTGTCGAGCACCTTCTTGTAGCGAACGGTCCCCGTCTTATCGATGATCGCGTAGGCGCGCTTGGAATAGCGATACAGCCGGCTCTTTGGATCGGTGTCGAGGAACCCGTAGGCCTCCAGCGTGGTGCGCGCCAGATCGCTGATCAGCGGGAAGGTGAGTCCCATTTTCTCGCTCCACGCCTGGAGCGTCGGGACGAAATCGGTGCTGATGCCCAGGACCTGGGCATTGCGGCTTTCGAACTTGGGCAGGTCAAGTTGGAAAGCCGCGACCTCGCGCGTTCAAGTGGGGGTGAAGGCCCCGATGAAGCCGAACAGCACGACGTTCTTCTTGCCAGTATAATCGGACAGCGACAGCTTCTCCGTCGTTGTGGCCGGCAGGGTGAAAGCCGGTGCCTTCTGGCCGACCTCGACCGCCGAAGCGGGCGAGACCGAACACAATGCGAGCATCGCCGCCACCCGGACCGCCGTCATTTTCAAACGTCTCATCGACTGCCTCCTCCCACGCGCATCGAGTGTGAAATTTAGCTCGGAAATCGACTTTATTTTCACACTCGATGCATATTCACCGCTTCACCAGCGGTTGGATGAACTCGAGCGCTTCTTTTCCGTCCCATTCGCGCGCGCCAATCGCGCGGCCTACAATTACTCCCTTTCGGTCTCGTACGACGGTCACCGGCAGCCAGCGGACGCCGTACTCGCGAGCGACCGACATCTTCGGATCAATCAGCGTGCGGATTTTATGGCCGTGCTTTTCCAGATACGGCTTGACGTCCTTCTCGCCGCGGCCGTCCATCGCGACGAAGTACACCACCAGATCGCTGGGGAATTTCGCCTGCAGGTTCTCCAAGCTCTTGAGCTCGCTGGTGCAGGAGGAACACCAGGTTGCGCCGAAGCTCAGCACGGCGACTTTCCCCGCCAGCGATTTCGAATCCACCTTCTTACCGGAGAGATCGGGGAGCGAGAACGCCGGCGCCGGCGTCTGCTCCTTCAAGATGAAGACGTCCGAATCTTGCGCGATCACCTCGGCAGCGGCGCCGACGGTAACGAGCAGTGCGGTTCCGAGGATGTGACGTCGTCTCATGGGCGGCACAATTGTCGGAACGCTCGGGACTGTCAATCATCGAGAACTCAATTTGTTACAGAAAAGCTGCGCTTGGCGCGATCCAGTCCGGTGCGCTTTCGTCTCGTTCGATCAGCTCACGCGAACAGCTCACCCCGCAGAACCGTCACCGCTTGACCCGACAGTCGGACGCGTTCGCCGTCCAACCGAACCTTCAAGACCCCGCCGCGCTCGGAGAGCTGATGCGCGACGAAGCTGTCTTTCCTGAGGCGTTTGCTCCAGAAGGGCGCCAGGGTGCAGTGTGCTGAACCGGTGACCGGATCTTCGTTGACGCCGACCGCCGGCGCGAAGAATCTCGAGACAAAATCTCGGTTGGGCGTCCTCGAGCAGCTGGTGACGATGACGCCGCGCGTGGCAGTTGCGAGCAGCCGAGTAAAATCCGGACGCACATTCCGGACTGCCTCCTCACTGTCCAGCTCAATCAAATAGTCGGATCGACTCTTCCCAACGTAGCTCGGCGTGACGCCCAGCGCTTCGATGAGGCCGGGTGGAGCACTGACAGGAACTTCCGGCGTCGACGGAAAATTGAGCTCGATCCACTCGCCGACGCGAACCGCCGTCAACAAGCCACTGCGGGTGTGGAAACGAGCCGCCTCGGAAGCGGCGAGGTGTCCGTTCTCCCAAAGCGCGTGCGCGCTGGCGAGGGTGGCATGTCCGCACAAGTCGACTTCGGCCACTGGCGTGAACCAACGCAGGTTGAACCCATCCGGGCGCCGACGCAAGAACGCCGTCTCGGACAGATTCATCTCCCGCGCCACCTTCTGCATCCAGGTCGCGTCCCGCTCTTCGGGCAAGACGCACACCGCGGCCGGATTGCCGGAGAACGGCTCCGAGGTAAAGGCATCTACTTGGTCGATTCTCAGTGTCATGGCGTCTCCTGCGATGGTTGCTGTTACCAAGCCGATTGAAATGCGCGTTTGACTTCCGAAATCCGCTTTTACTCCCTGACACCTCCTGTTGCGAAGCTGCTCGGAGCGAGCGAGACTGCGTCTTATGGATCGCGTCGCACTGCTGGCCAGCATCCCCCTGTTCGAGGGGCTCGCGCCGGATGATTTGCAGGCGTTGGCTTCAGAAACCGTCGAGCGCCGCTTCAAAGCCGGGCAAATCATCTTCAACCAGGGCGACGAATCGAACGCGATGTACGTCGTCGCCGAAGGGGACGTGAACATCTACCTACCCGGAGAAGCGTCACGCCGCCTGTCGCTCAAGGACATCAGTCGCGGAGAGTTCTTCGGTGAGCTCGGCCTCTTCGACGGCAAGCCGCGGTCGGCCAGCGTGCTGGCGACGACGGACGTTACGCTGCTCGAGCTGTCGCGACAGACCCTATCCGGATACATCCAGCGCCGCCCGCGCGCGGCGCTGCACATCCTCAAGATGATGGCCGCACGGTTGCGCGAGACCAATTCATTGCTCTCCCAGCGAGCGGCGAAAAATGTTTTCGAGGAGCTGGACAAACAGCTGACTTGGCGCGATCGGTTAGCGGACAAGGTTGCGGAGCTCAACGGCAGCTGGGCATTCATCGTCGGCCTGATGCTGTTGACGGGCGCCTGGACGGCGTTCAACACCATGTCTGCGCTCAAATCGTTCGATCCCTATCCCTACGTCTTCTACAATTTGGTGCTGGCGATTCTCGTTGCGCTGCAGGGGCCGCTGATCATGATGAGCCAGAATCGGCAGGCGCTAAAGGAGCGCGCGACGACCGAGAGCGATTTCCAGGTGAATCTCAAAAACGAGGTCAACATCGAGACGATTCTGCGCGAGCTGGGCGAATTTCGCGCTGAGACCAACCGGCGGCTCGAGAACCTGGAGCACGCCCCGCGGACGGCGACGCCTGAACGGCCAAGGTCAGCTGGTGAATCATCCAGAGCGC
>Ga0126378_10000443_pt1 | contig 30942 bp, 24 predicted proteins | sample PanSoiMetPlot_23_FD_92587 | JGI IMG/M metagenome (GOLD analysis project Ga0126378, IMG submission 92587) | Tropical forest soil microbial communities from Panama - MetaG Plot_23 | ecosystem: Environmental > Terrestrial > Soil > Tropical forest > Bulk soil | place: Panama | collected 2016-02-17
CGAAGCCGAAGGTCTTGCTGAACCGCATGTTCAATGTAAACCGCGCCGGCCCCGTCCCTTCGTTGATTGGAATGCCGATTTGCCCGGGAAGGATCTGGTCGTTTAGGCAACCATACGGCGTGGTTATCACTCCAGAGGCGCCGCACGTTCCCAGCGTCGGGCGTGCGTTGAACGTATTGATCCCGTATACGTCTTGACCTGTGGTGATGTTAAAAGGAGAACCGGACTGTGCGACCAAGAACGGACTCGCCCGAAGTCCCCATGGCATGCTGATGGATCCGCCAACGAAGGCGCGATGCCGCACATCGAACGAGGCCCGGCCATAATCTTCGTCTATGCCACAAGCCGTCCCTGTCGGAAGACTTGGAACTCCGCAGGGAATGGACGGGATGTATCCCGCGCCGGACGTGTTGCTGTTCGCGTAGTTCAGCGTGTAGTAACCCCACAGAGAAAGCCTCGCTCCCATTTGCACGCGGCTGTTCAAGATGAGCTGATTCTGCTTGAAGATTCCGCCTGACGTGTATTCGTATGTAATCTGCGAGGTCGTCACTGGGACTGCGGGCAGCGGAACATAGTTCGTATAAAACTGGTGAACTCCACGGGAATTAAGGTAGGTAACGGACAGATTCGCATACTTGCCCAGTTGCCGCTCCACGGTCGCCCCGGCTTGCATGATGTAGGGAGTCCGGAGGGCTGGATTGCCCTGATACACCACCTGTGCGTTCGAACTTGTCAGCGATCCCGGAGCGGGGCCATTGGGGTTGAAGAATTGCGGGTTCTGAATGAGCAATTGCTGCTGAATAATGCCGTTCTGCAGTTGCTGCTGCAAAACAAAGCCGGAAGTAAAGCGGTCATAGAAGATGCCGTATCCGCCGCGCAACACGGTTTTGGGCGCCTTGTTCTTTCCGTTCCCACCCAATCCCCACGCAATCCCAATCCGGGGAGCCCAGTCGGCGTGGTCTCCCAGGTTGTTCTGCGTTTCATAACGCACGCCCGTGCTCAGCGTAATATTAGGCCGGATCCGCCAATCATCTTGGACGAACAGCGCTCCATCAAACCACGTAACGCTTGCAGCGGCCGCTCCTCTGGCATTGGTATTCACGGCGTAAGAGCTCGGGCCGGCGCCGTTCGACGCGAAGGCAACCTGCGGATTCGCCGCTTGGTCCTGCAGCGTGAGGATATAGGCCTGCACGCCGGAAATCACCGGGCATGAACTGGGGGGTTGCTGTGGTGGCTGAACGTTACAGCCGGTGACCGTCGGATCCACGCGGGAACCAAAAACGTATGTTCCGTTGAATCCGCTGTCCGACAAGTAGTCATCTGTCGTAGCGCGCAACCGGCCGCCGTATTTGAACGCGTGTTTCCCCACGTTGAAATAAGTGATGTTCTGCAATTCGTACCGGTTCTGCGTATCCAGGGATGTGCCGCTGCCGTTCCCCCCCGTCGAAAAGGCTCCCTGAATCGAAATCGTGGGCGTCGTATTCAGCGGATTCTGATCCTGTTCCTGATGGATGTATTGAAACCGCGTCTCATTGATAGTGCGAGGGCTCAGCACCTGCGTGTCCGTCATCTGGAACGTATGCTCGGTATTGAGCGAGTTATATCCCAGCGTGGGCAGCCCGTATCCACCGATGCCGTCTCCTTGCTCGTTGTTTCGCCAATATTGATAACGCGTGCTCAGAGTATTGTTCGGCGTGACTTGAAAATCGAACCGCTGGCTTACTTCCGTGCGCGTACGCGGATTCGCAAACGCGCCGCTGAACGTGCCGGCTTGCAACGTCGTGGGATCGACAAACGGCGTGTTGACCACGGAAAGGTCGTTGAGGTTCCTTCTCTCGACGTTGGTGAAAAATGAAATCTTCTTGTTTATCGAACCGCCGAGATTCCCTTCAAAGTGCTCCGAATCATAGCTCGGGATCGTGCCGCCGCCTGCGAAAGGGTTCCGTGCGTTAAGACCTGCGGTATTGCCCATGACCATGAGCTGCCCGTGGAGCTGGTCGGTTCCTGGCTTGGTCAGGATCTCGATTCGTCCATAGCCCAGCTTGTCGTATTCCGACGAAAAAGGATTTTGATTGATGCGAATTTCGCGAATCGAAGCCTTTGGCGGAAGCTGCCCCGCCGTAAATCCGTCAATATACATTTGTCCGCCGTTCGGACCCGCCGAGGGCCCGGCAAGCGCCTGCAGTTCCGATTGCAGTTCATCCGGATCGTCAGAGAGCGCCGCCAGGTCTTCCCCTTTCATCACCACCTGGCCGGCGTTGTTCGAGGCATCCACATCCACCTTGGTTGTCTGGTCGGTGACTTCGACTTTTTCCTCTTCAATCTGAATGATCAGGTTGACGTTCACCTGTTGCTGCCCTGCGGTGATTTGAATGTTCTCTTTCGTGAAAAGCGCGAAGCCCTTGACGGTCGCTTTTAGCGTATACACGCCCGCCGGAAGGCCCTTGAACTCATAGATTCCTTCTTTGTTCGTGGTCGCGTCATAGGATGTGCCGCTTGCATCTGTTAAACGGACGGAGGCCTTGGGAACGCCTGCCCCGGAAGGATCCGTCACGAATCCCGTCAAGCCGCCGGTAACGCCACTCGCCTGACTTCCTGAAGTCTGGTTCGCGGGCGCTTGTCCGGAGACGCCGTTCTGACCGAGAAACAGTAGAAACAATCCCAAGAAAAATACACTCCTCGTGCGAAACAACCGGAAACTCATCAAAGCTCCTAATACTGCCGGATTGTGTTGAAATGGCCCGCCATCATGGGTTCCCTGCATCCCCGCCGCCGCCCGCGTCGCCGCCCAAGCTCCATGGCGAGAGGATCGAGGAAGCACTGCTGTTTGGCGAAGCTTGCAAGATGGGTTCGACCCCCGCAATCAAAGTGATTACAGCCGGCGTGCCGTCCGATCCGCCCTCAGTTGCGAGGATCATCACGGCGTCACCCTTCTGCAAGTCCGCGAGTGTTACTGTCGGAATACGGCTCAGCGCCTGCTGAAAATCTCCTCCAGCGCCTCTGCCGGCCCGTGCGCCACCATCTCCCGAAGCGCCCGCTTCTGATCCGGCTGGTTTCGGCGCTTGCGCCGCCGCGCCAGTCGCGCCTCCCGACGCGCTGCCCGCCTGAGGATTGCCCCCCTGAGAATTGGGTGGGGCGCTTTTCATGCGCATGGCAATGCCTTGCGCCATCTGCGGCGGCAGTTTTCTCACTTGCGAATCCGGGGTGAGGTGCACCGTGACGGATTTCTTGGTCGCCAGATCCTGCAACGTCATCGTATTCGCCGAAACATCAATCGAGGAAATCGTCCCCGCGATGTTCCGGAACGTCCCGCAAACAATTTCCGCCGCCGTCAACTCGCTTCCGTCGGCGCTGCGTGTGCCGCGCGCGCGAAGCTGGTCCCCGGCTTTCACCTGTTCGAGCGTGGCGGGTTTCGCATCATCAAACTTGATTGAGTCGGGGGCGTACCGCCGCACGACGGTATCCTTTGAAAGGTGAATGGTCACCGTCTTTTTCTCACCGATTCCCGGCTGCGCAATGACGATGGAGTTTGCCGCCGGGTTCACGCTGCTCACTAACCCCGCCGTGCCTTGCCGCCACGCGTCGCGCTCGTGAGCTTGCTTCTCGGCGATGCTCGCTTTTTTCATCGCGATCACCGCTGCAGCTAGCACGGTTTTCCCGTCTTCGCCAAGCTGTCCGCGCACCAGGATGCGGTCTCCCGGCAACAATTCTTTCAGCGCGATGGGCACGGCTTCCTTCAAATCCTTCTGTCCGGGCTCGACCCGAACCAGCTTCGCCGCGTCCTGCACCACAACGTTCACGTCGCCGCTGCTGTCCGTCGTCAATACAATGCTGTTCCCGGAAATCGACTTGATGGTTCCCACAGGCCGCGCTGCACCCGCCTGCGCTCCAAACGCTGCCGTTGGCGTCGCAGTCGTCACCGCCATTGCGCCAAACGCCGCAATCGCGGCCACAAACGCTTTTCCGCTCTTCCAATTACAAATCTCCATCGGGAATTCCCTGCCTCCTGAATTTTCCAGGATGAATCGGGCGACGGTTTGGGATTCTCGCCCTCGCTTCAAGCGCACTAATGCAGCATGACGCGCACCTATTAGACGTAACCTCAGCCCCAACACGTTTCAGTCAGTGAAAGACTTGAACAGCCCTAGTAACTCATAGCTCGGAACCGGCCAGACCACGCTCTCTGCTCTCTGCCCACTACTCTCTACTTACTACTTTCGATTTCTCTTCTTTCATCCTTTTCAATCCATTTGCTTGATTCATTACATTCATTTTCGTGCTAGAATCCGCTCATCAGCCGTTTATCCACGGGCGACGACCGGAGAGCGTGGCGACGCCTGGCCAAGATTTAAGGAGCTTGACCATCCGCCTGACATCGTAAAGCCTGCCGTACTTGCTCGAAGTGGGCAGTCTTCCCCGGCTACCGGCGCCCTGGAGAAAGGGGCCCCCTCTCTATGCATCGGATCCCTGTTTCCTCGGTCGATATCACCCAAGTTGGTTACCAGGAAGACTCGGAGACTCTGGAAATCCAGTTCTCCCGCGGTGAAGTTTGCCAGTATTACAATGTCCCCTCTGGCGTCTACGACGAGCTGATGAAGTCCCCGGCCAAGGAAGATTACTACCACCAGCGCATCGGCGAGCGCTTCCCCTGCTCGCGCATCCGCTGAAGTAGCACCCCTGCCCGCGCGCTCGCGCGTCCCCATCACCTGCCCCTTCTGGGGACATAGCACTGCTGTGCCCACGCGCCTATAGGCGGTATCCTCGCCCCGAGTGCTACGTGTATCTCTTCGCTCGACCGTGGCGGCGCGACACATATCGTGCCCTCTAAGGCGGGCCGCGCGCGCCTGCGCGTCTGTGCCGGGACATTCCCCGTGCGCGGCCCGGGCCTGATTCCAGGAAAGAGTGACGGGGCCTCTCTATGCTCTGAAGCAACGGCGCAGCAAAGCCTACTGGGTTAACCGGGCTGGCGGTTGGCGATTGAGCGCCGGGGTGCCCAATCGCGGCACTTAGCACGTGGCCGCCAGCCTGTTTTTGTGTTCTAGCTGCGTGTGGTGTCCAGCGTCTGTGCGCCCTTCGCTTCTCTCAGGAAAAACGGACGGGGGAGGCACGGAGCGCAAGGGAGGGGGGCGCAGGTGCCGTGAGATGCGGTGTCCTAGGCAGCGCTCGGGGGCTGCTGACGAGACTGTGTTATGTGCTGCACATCGTCTTCGGAGAGTTTAGCTTGGAGGAGCCCACAGTCGAGACAGACTACGACCGTGGGGAATACGAAGATGTGACCCATGTTCAATCTTGCTAAGCCAGGAGGGTGTAGGGAAATCTCGGCAAGGAGCTCGATGAGGTTGGGCGACGAACACGATTTGCAGTGTGAAGCAGCGCTCGTCAAGTTAGCCACCTATGTATAAAAGTAGAACGACATTAACACAAGAGTTTAATAGCGTCAATATGAAGAGGGTGGCGCCTGCGGAGAGCCCGCCGAAACCGATGAGCAGTGGTTTGGGGGAGGCACAGGGGTGGCGATCCGCGATTGAAGAACTTGACGAATCGCTCTGCCGAGAAAGGCCGCCAGCTCGTCTGTTGCGCTGTCCGCTGCTGTTTTTCGGGCCGCTTGATCTGAATGGGCTTTATGGCGAGAGGTGACGGCGCTGGACACCGGCGCAGGGGAGTTGCAGGCTCGTGGATACTTGAGACAGAAGGACCGCGAATGCCTGCTTCCCACAAAATTGACAAGGGACGGCGATTCGTACTGAGCACCGCTTCTGGAGATATCACCTATGCGGTAGCGCTTGCCCACCAGCGGGAGTTATCGGCAGACCGGGACAATTTTCCCGTTTCCGCTTTCATTCTTGTTCCAGGTCGCGTTTGCGGCTGTAGCGGTAGGCCATCGCCATGCCTCCGCTCATGAATGTGGCGGCTGGAATGAGCAGCAGCAAGACGCCTTTGTTGACCGCGCGCTGGCCACCTTTGGAACTGGCTTCAACGTAGCTCGAACACATCGCGCAACCTTGGCTGAAGGCCGGTGCCGCCGAAGCAAAAAGTACAAAGGCCAGGATTGCGAGGCGCAGTTTCATCTTCGTTACCAGGACGATTATAATCCCGAACCACCCTTCCGGCCAGCGCCAGGAAAAGACCTGTGCTAAAAACCGCCCACGACGAAGGCGAGGATGACTAATGCACGCCCAAGTCCCAGGCGCGCTTCGCGTCCCAAAGCATGAACAGCGTCATGATGATGAAACAGCCCACCACGGAGCACATGGTTAGCCACTTCATCAAAGAGACTTCGTAACGCAAATGCATAAAGAACCCAATAATCAGCGCGGCCTTGATGAACGACAGACCGAGCAGGATCGTCAGCATGGTCATCGGCTGCACGTTCTGGTAGGTGAGGTAAACCTCGATCGCCGTCAAGATCAGCAGCACACCCCACACCCAGAAAAATTGCGCTTTCTTATGGTGCCGTTGCTCTTCGGCTACGCGTTCCGCGATTGCAATTTGAATTTCGTCCATTGGGCTTTGGCTCCTAGAGAATCTTGGCCGACATCAGATACACCAACGGGAAAATGAACATCCAAACAAGATCCACGAAGTGCCAGTACAGCCCGGCGACTTCGACGTCCGAAGAATCGTAAACTTTAGGCTTCAACCACACGACGATAGCGCACACAATCGCCGCCAGCAGGATGACGTGCGCACCGTAATGGAAGGGGCTGTAGGACGGTGTGGCAAGCCAGGCGATGAGCCAGAGGGCGAGAAGAATCGGAATGAATTTCTTCCGCAACGCCACCACGCCGAGATAAACAATTCCCAGTGTGACGTGCAGCATGTGCATGCCGGTTAGAGTAAAAAACGTGGCGGCAAACTGCGGCACGTCCTTCGCGACTTTCGCGAAGTCCGGGTTCATTTCTTGCCCCGGCGGAAGTGGAAACATCGGCAGCGTCATGCCGCCGGCGATCAGGTGAGTCCATTCGCGGCCATGAAGAATGACGAATCCCGCGCCGCACAGCATGGTGGCCAGGAGCCACAGCGTCTGGTTTTTCTGGTCCTTCTCGACCGACGCGCGCACCGCCAGGACCATGGTGAGCGAGCTGGTGAGCAGGAACGCCGTCATGATGGTGGCGTTGACAATGCTTTCGGAGTGGAACGGCGTCTGGCCTTGGAAATTTGCCGTCGAGATCCGGCTGTAGGTGTAGGCGTACAATAGCGCGCCAAAGGTCAGCGAGTCGGAGAGCAGGAACAGCCACATCCCGATCTTCTTCGAGTACGTGCCGAAGAGGGACGGCTCGTACACCGACGGGATGTCATGCGGAACGACGTGATCAGCCATGCGCCAGGCCTCCTATTCAAACTCGCTACCGCACGGGCTAAAGCCCGCCGATACAAGCCGCACAGGCTGAAAGCCTGTGGCACCTACTTCGCAAACTCGAGCAAAAGCAAAATGTAAACCCACAGCGCCGCCATGAAATGCCAGTACCAGCCGGCAACGTCCACGACGATGCTTCGCGTCGTCACCGACCGATGCAGGAGGGTAAAAAGCCCAGCCACGAGCAATGCCACGAGTCCGCCCATCAGGTGAACTGCGTGCGCGCCGGTCAGCAAATACACGAACGAACTGCTGGGCGTCGTCGAAACGTAAAAGCCGCTCGCGGCCAGTTGCTTCCACGCCATCCATTGCCCGTACAAAAACAGGAGTCCGAGCGCGATGGTCATCTCCAACCACGGGGTTTTCCCTTCCACGCTGGCGGAAACGCCGCCGGCTGGTCTCGCAGCAGCGGCTACGGCTGCCAACCGCGTTTGCCGCCGCGCCAACTCCATCCCTACGCTGCTGACCAGCAAAACGATGGTGTTCACCAGGAGCAGCGCCGGAAGCTTTACGGGAATCCAATCGCGGACGAGCTGATTCGTTCGCGGATCGATGGTCGGCAAGCCTTGTCGCACCACGTACGCGCTAGTGAACGAGACGAACAGCATTAGCACCGGCGTCAATGCGACGAGCAAGCCCAGCCGTGCCCGCCGCAAACGCGTCGGGTAATCGGGCAAGCCCGGCCCGGAGCGGCCGTCGTCGCCACCACCAAAACTCGGTGGCGCTCCACCCTTGTCGCCTCGGGAAACCAGGGGTTCGTCTAAAGTTGCCGTTGTGCTGAAACTCGCCATAGCGGATCAGTGTTTGCCCTTTTTCTGATCCATATCGCCGACCGCGGGATCGGTCTGCATCACAAAGTCCTTCGGTGCGCCCGGGACGCTGTATTCATAAGGACCGTTGTACACCACAGGCGTGACTCCGCCGAAATTGTCGTGCGGAGGCGGGGTGGCGGTGATCCACTCAAGAGTGGTGGCTTCCCACGGATTGTCGGCGGCCTTCTCACCCTTCTTCATGCTCCAAAAAAAGTTGAACAGGAAAATAAACTGGCTGGCGATGGTCACAAACGCGGCAAAAGTAATGAACTTGTTGACCCCGGCCATGCTGTGCATCCACTGCACTTCAGTATATTGCGAGTAGCGGCGCAGCAATCCCCCCATGCCCGTGAAGTGCATGGGCATGAAGATGCAATAGGCGCCAATAAAGGTCAGAAAAAAGTGCGTCTTTGCCAAGGTTTCGTTCATCATGCGGCCAAACATCTTCGGGAACCAGTAATAGGTAGCGGCAAAAATCCCAAAGATAGACGCCACACCCATGATCAAGTGGAAATGCGCAATAACGAAGAAGGTCTCATGCAGATAAATATCGAGCACCGGCTGCGCCAGGAAAGGGCCGCTGATTCCGCCGACCACAAAGAGCGAAACGAATCCAATGGCGAACAGCATCGGCGACGAAAAGCGGATCCTTCCTCGCCAGAGAGTGCCGAGCCAGTTGAATGTTTTGATGGCGGAAGGCACCCCGATGCCCATGGTCAGGACGGAAAACGAGAACGCCACGGTAGGGTTCATGCCGCTCATGAACATATGATGGCCCCAAACCATGAAGCCCAGGAATCCGATGGCCATGATGGCGTAGACCATCGCCTTGTAGCCGAAGATGGGCTTGCGGGAGAAGACGGAAAGCAACTGCGAGCAGAGCCCCATGGCCGGCAGAATCGCGATGTACACCTCGGGATGGCCGAAAAACCAGAACAGGTGCTGCCACAGGAGCGGCGAGCCACCTTTGTGTCCGGTGAGCACTCCGTTCACGGTGGTTACCGGAACAAAGAAGCTGGTGCCGAGATGGCGGTCCATGAGGAGAAGAATTCCAGCGGAAAGCAGCACCCCGAACGCGAGTAGGCCGAGAATCGCGGTGACGAACCAGGCCCACACGGTCAGCGGCATGCGCATCAAGGACATGCCTTTCGCGCGCATGTCCAGGGTAGTTGTGATGAAGTTCAACGCGCCCATCAGAGCGCCGATGCAGAAAATGGCGATGCTGGTGATCCACAGGTCGGCGCCAAGTCCCTCGCCGGGGCCAGCCGATTGCAGCGCGCTCAGCGGCGCATAACCGGTCCAGCCATGGAGCGGCGCGCCTCCAGTCACAAAAAATGCCGCAATCAGCACGATGAAGCCGAGCAAGGTGGTCCAGAAGGAGAGCATGTTCAGGACGGGAAAGGCCATGTCCGGAGCGCCGATCTGAATCGGCAGGAAGTAGTTTCCGAAGCCGCCCTGCGGCGCGGTAGTCAGCACGAAGAACACCATAATGGTGCCGTGCATGGTGAGCAGGCTCAGATATTGCTCAGGTTTGATGTCACCAAAGAATGGAATGGTCGCGTTGGGCCACACCAGGTGAATCCGCATGAGGAGCGAAAGGAACATGCCAGTAAAAACCGCCGCGAGCGCGAGGAAGTAATACTGAAGTCCGATGACCTTATGGTCGAGGCTGAAAACATATTTTCGAATGAATCCCTGAGGTGCCGCGTGGGCATGCACTGCATGCTCGTGGGTAGCCATGTTATTGCTTCTCCGCCTCCCGCTCGGCCAACCATTTGTCAAACTCTTCCTGACTGACAACCTTCACGATTCCGTGCATCTTGTAGTGCCCCAGGCCGCAAAGCTCCGCGCAGGCAAGCTCGAATTCGCCGGTCTGAATGGGGGTGAAATGCATGTGAATCGCGAGACCGGGCACGGCGTCCTGTTTGAAGCGCATCGCGGGGACGAAGAAGCTGTGAATCACGTCATGCGAGCGGAGAATCACTTCGATCTCACGATTCACCGGCACGACCATAACGCCGGTGATGACGTCGTCTTTGGAAGCAGGGTCGTTCGAATCGAGACCGAGAGCACCCGCGCCGCCGAGGGATGCGTCTTCCAATTCAGGGCGCGTGGCGCCAAATTTTCCGTCGGGCCCCGCGTACCGGAAATACCAGGCAAACTGCATGCCGGTGACTTCCACCTGTACGGCGCCGGGTTGTGCCGGATCGATGCGTTCGGCCGCCCAGATCGAGTGGCTGGCCAGGTTCAATCCGACAAATAAAACGATCGTAAGAACCGTCCACACAGCCTCGAGCGTGGTGTTGCCGTGCGAGTAGTGCGCAGACTCTGCAGCCGCCGCTCCGCGGTCGCGGTACTTCCACACAAACCACCCCAGCGTTAGCTGCGCCAGGATGAACACGCCTCCCATAAGAATATAGGAGACGGTAAAGTGGTGATCAATCGAAGCAGCCGCCGCAGAAGCGCCGACGGGTAGCCACCACGTTTTTGCGACGATGAAGTACGAGCCGATCAGAGTGATCAGCCAGATGACCGCCAAAAGAACGAGGCCCATTGAGCGTGAACCTCCCCAGTTTATTTCGCACTTTCCCCACAGAGCACCCCGAAGTCGCACCATTCGCGTTGTGGGGAATCCAAAACGGGGGGAATATATCACAGGTATTTCTCGAAGCAAGCAAGTTCTTGCGCGCGCGATAGTACCTATGACTTCTGACTGGTGGGCGCGTGGTCGTGATAATGACTGCATGACTCGGCAGGCCAATGAAGTATTTCCTCGAACACACTTTCGGGGAATTCCCCGAAGCGGGATGCATCGAGCCACGATTGCCTTTTCCCGAAACCTGATTCCGCCCGGTGTTCCCAAAATCTTCTTTTGCGAACTTCGTTGACGAATTTTTTTGATTTGAGTAATATCCGGTTCGAATCTGGGGGGCCGGTGAAATGTTTGGGGCCTCACGATGTCTTCAAAACGTGCTTTTCCAATTCGAAGGGCACCCGGCGCTGAGAGCCGATTCGCCCCTCGGGTGTGATTCCTCTACTCATTTTCTCGTTCAAACGAAAGTTTTTCGCAGCATCAGCGGAGCGTCGTTCTTGCGCTTGCTCCTCCGCAGAACTCGGCTGATTTCTGTTCTTGGTAACTAAGAACGCGGGGACCGGTTGTAAGCGCATCGCCAGGGGAAAAGACAGCGGACACGACACCACCGCACCGGAACGCAGTAGAATTTCGAGTAACACCTAAAGTCGAGGAGGTTCAATGGCGGGCCCGGAATCGGAAACGGTCAAACCCAAAGGGGATGGGCCTAAATCGGAGGCGGCGAAGGCTTCTCCTGCCGCCGGCGACAAGGATCCGACAAAATACGTCGGCACTCCCGCCGTCGGCACGTCCAAGGCTGCACCGGCGGGTGGCGTAGCGAGCGTCGGCCCGGAACCAAGCGAAGCCAACGAAGGACGCCGCCGGCTGGTCTGGTGTGCCGTTACGGCGTTTCTTGGCGCATGGTTCATTGCGTTCCTTCGGTTTTTTCTCCCGCGCACGCTCTTTGAACCGCCCACCGTTTTTAAAATCGGCTATCCCTCCGACTACGCCCTTGGCGTCGACACCAAGTTTCAGCAGAAATACCGCATCTGGGTCGACCGCACTCCGGACCGCATCTTTGTTATATACGCGCGCTGCACGCACCTCGGCTGCACCCCGGACTGGAAGGCCGGCGAAAACAAATTCAAATGTCCCTGTCACGGCAGCGGCTATGACAGCGAAGGCGTGAACTTCGAAGGGCCCGCGCCTCGCCCGATGGACCGAGCGAACGTATCCGTTGCTCCCGATGGTCAGATCGTGGTGGACACTTCGCGCCTTTATCAATGGCCTAAGGGACAGCAGAGCCATTTCAACGATCCAGGATCTTATCTGCCGGTGTAGTTGCGAAGACCGGGCAAAGAAGTGAGTAAGGAAGTAAAGAACCTAAGAAAAAGAGTCATCGGGGCTGCGAGAAACGGGGAGTGTCACGATGCCTGAGGAAACGAACAAGCCTGACGAGAAGAACGGAAAAAACGGGGGCTTGCTGGGTCAGTTTAAGGAAGACCTTGCAGCTCTGAAGACCGACTTGCCGGCGAAAGCAAAAGAGCAAGTCGAGCTTCTCAGCAAGCCTACCAAGACACAGCTCTACACTTCCATCTTCCGTCACAAGCACGACGACACGCCGCGCAACCGCGCCCTCGGCGTTCTCTCCAACGTGTTCCTGCATCTGCATCCGGCAAAAATTAATCGCGACGCGGTGCGCTACAGCTATACCTGGGGCATGGGCGGCATCACCTTTTATTTGTTCTTCGTGCTCACGCTCACGGGCGTCCTGCTCATGTTCTACTACCATCCGAGCAAAGTGCAGGCGTTCCGCGACGTGCTCTACCTCGAACACGACGTGCCTTACGGCAAATTGCTGCGCAACATGCACCGCTGGGCGGCGCACTTGATGGTCATCGCCGTCGAGCTGCACATGTTCCGCGTTTTCCTTACCGGCTCCTACAAGAAGCCACGGGAATTCAACTGGACCGTCGGGGTCATCCTTCTGGTCCTGACGCTGCTGCTCTCCTTCACTGGCTACCTGCTGCCCGACGATCAACTTGGTTTCTGGGCCGTCACCGTAGGCACGAATATGGCACGCGCTACTCCTTTATTAGGTCACGAAGGGCCGTTTGGCCCGCAGTTAGGAATGACTCCTTATAATGACGTGCGCTTCGGCTTGCTCGGCGGGTCGATTGTGGACGCCAACGCGCTTCTTCGCTCCTACATCTGGCACTGCATCGGGATTCCCATCATCGCTTCGGTTTTCATGATCGTGCACTTCTGGCGCGTTCGAAAGGACGGCGGCATTTCCGGGCCGGCTCCCGTGGTCCTCGACTCTGAGGTCAAGGAGGCAAAGAAGTAGCCATGGACTGGAACCAACTTTGGCAAATTCTTTCCGCCCCGGACAACGTTCCGATCATCGCCATGATCCCGCTTCTGGCCTTCTACATTTATCTTGGCTGGAAGCAGGCGCATGCAAACGACCTCCTCATCGACGAACTGGCCGCGAATCCTGCGCTTGCAAAAACGCACCACCGCAAGACCTGGCCGTTCAAACCCGGCTGGCAGAAGGAAGTCCACGTCTGGCCTTTTCTTTTGCGCATCGAGTTTCTCGCGGCCATCATCGTCACCATTATATTGATGGTCTGGTCCATCACATTGAATGCCCCGCTCGAAGAGCCTGCGAATCCCAACCTCACGATGAATCCCGCGAAGGCGCCGTGGTATTTCCTAGGCCTGCAGGAAATGTTGGTATATTTCGACCCGTGGATTGCCGGCGTGGTCATGCCCACGCTCATCATCATCGGCTTGATGGTGATTCCCTACATTGATACCAATCCGCTCGGCGGCGGTTACTACACCTGGAAGCAGCGCAAATTCGCGATCGGCACTTTTCTTTTCGGTTTCGTCATTTTGTGGGTGTCCATGATCTTCATCGGCACCTTCATTCGCGGGCCCGGTTGGCAGTGGTTCTGGCCGGGACAAACGTGGGACCACAACCGCCTGATTTATGAGGTGAACCGCGACCTACCCGACATTTTCGGCATCACTTCGAATTTGTGGAAGGGCATCTTTGGCGCGATGGTCGTCGGCGGATACTTTGTTGTCGGCGGGCTGGCGGTAAACAGCATGTTCCGGCGCACCAATCCCAAAGATTACAAGCGCATGAGCCTGTTGCAATACTCCATCATGATGTCGTTTTTCCTCATCATGGTGGCTTTGCCGATTAAAATCGCGATCCGCCTGCTCTTTCACATCAAGTACGTTTGGATTACGCCGTGGTTCAACGTCTGACGTGCAGGGGCGCGCTTTAGCGCGTGCCTTTTGCAATGCGGTGCGGTGTTAGTTTGGCTGCGGCTCCGGCCGCAAATGTTTAGGAGGACCTGGTGCCCGAGAAGCCCATCCCCGAAAACGATCCGATCGTTACAAAGTCCTATGCGCCGCACTATGTCATTTGCATGGTCATTCTCATGGCCACGCTATTCTGGGCGCTCTGGGATGAAGACTTCGGCCAGCGCCCGTGGAAAGCTTTCCAGCATGAATGGAAGAATCGTTATTCCGCTTTCCTGAAGAGCGCGCGCACGCAGTCCGCCACATCGGAAAAAGAAATCGAAAATAGCGCCGATTATCAGAAGCTGAAAAAAGATTACGAGGACGCCCTCCAGGCCGCCACGCCGCGCATCAACGAACTTCGGGAAAAGCTGCGGGATGTAGGCGCAAAAATCCTGGCGCTTCAGGATGGCCCCGGCCACTTCACCGACCGGCGCGCGTACGTCACCGCCCTAACTTACGACATCGAAACTACGACCAGCGCTTCCTCCAAGCAGAGCAAGGAGCGCGACCTCGAAGCCTACAAAGCGAAATCCAGCACCGTCGAAATGCCTGACGGTAAACCGGTAACGTTCAAGACTTTCAAAGAATTGGAAGAGGCATACAACGAAGCGAAAAACGAACGCACGCAAATGAGCGCCGAACTCGGCGAACTTCTCAAGCCCGTCAATGAAAAGAAAGATTTGATGGATGCCTACGTCAGCGATCATATGGTGAGCCTGACGCCGTCGCAGTTGGCCGGCTTGCAAAACGGCGTGGAGTCTCTCAGTCCATCCGTGCGCCAGATCAACGTGAACGAGCATGCCGCAAATCTGGAACGAGAAGACGCCCAACAAATTGTCGACCGCTGCGAGTCCTGCCATCTTGGCATTCGCGAGCCGGTCAAGCTCACTGCCGCTGCCATGTCCTTGCCCGGCAAAAAGCCCGACGAATACGCCCGCGCATTCACCAGCCATCCCGAACCGGACTTGCTCAAAATACACGACCCCGAAAAATTCGGCTGCTCACCCTGCCATCAGGGAAATGGGCGCGCTACGACCAGCGTCGAGAAGGCTCACGGCAATTACGAACACTGGCTCTGGCCCATCTTCACCGCGCAGAACTACGAAGCGGGCTGCCAGATTTGCCACTCGGCGGACATGGTCCTGACGGTCAGCGACATTGGCTGGGTGGTCAGCGAGGGCAAGGACCTCTTCCGCCAGCGCGGCTGCGTCGGTTGCCATCGTTATGAGGGTTACGACAAAGAACCCGAAGAGCTGCTCTCGATCGGCCAGGAAATCAAACTGCTCGATCAGCGCAAGAAAGACAATCTGAAGCAGGCCGGCGACTTCATGTCCCAAGCCGACAAGGCGCAGTCCAACGAGGAAGCGAATCACTTGAACGAGCGCGCCGTCGCCTTGAAAGTGGAAAACAGCAAAGTCGATCTGCGCATCATGCAGCTCGACCGCTCGACCAAGAGCCTCTTCCAGGACATGAAAAAGGTCGGGCCCAACCTCAAAGACGTTCGTCTGAAGCTCAATAAAAACTGGATTCCCGTGTGGCTGAAGAAGCCTACCGACTTCAGGCCGACCACAAAGATGCCTAATTTCCGCTTGAACGATGACCAGATCAAAGCCATCTCGGCTTATATCTGGCAATCGGGTCTGACGGATCAAGTCCAGCATCGCAAGCCCGGAAACGCAGCTCACGGTAAAGAGCTGTTTGAAACGCGCGGTTGCCTCGCGTGCCACTCCATCGGCGAAGGCGACCAGATGCAGGGCGGCACTTTCGCGGCGAACCTCACGCGCGTCGGCGAAAAGGCCAATTACGATTACCTCGTGCGCTGGGTCCACAACGCCCGCGAGCGCACGCGTCCTTACTGCCCGGTCGAGAAAAAAGACATCGGCCCTGAGGATTACAAGAAGAAGGGCCTTCCCTACATTTTCGATCTCGACCACAGCAAGTGCCCGAATGACGGTCACGAACTCCAAGTCCAGAACATGACCGTGATGCCGAGCCTCCGCCTCGCCGAAACGGATGCGGAAGACATTGCCAGCTACCTCATCACGCAAAAGAAGAAGAATCCGTCTGATTACGCCGACGCTGCCTTCATGGATGATCCGAATCTCAAGGCGGAAGGCAAGAAGTGGATTCAATTCTTTGGCTGTGCCGGCTGCCATGAAATTTCCGGCCTCGAAGACGAAGGCCGCATCGGCACCGAACTGACCACCGAAGGCAGCAAGCCCGTCGAGCGCCTGGACTTCGCGCTGCTCACCGAAGTTGCCGAGCGCGGCGGCAAAGAGCCCATCACCGACCCTGAAGACCTCGCGCGTTTGCCGGAAGGGCCTGCGAAGGAGCCGTGGTATGACCACAAGGGCTTCTTCGAGCACAAGCTCGCTGAGCCCAACATCTGGGACCAGGGCAAAATCAAGCCGCCCGCCGAACAGTTGCGCATGCCGAACCTGCATCTCACCAGGGAGCAGGTTCGCGCGCTCACCACGTTCCTTCTCGGCAGCCAGGAGAATCCGCTTCCGCCGAGCTATCAATACCGCCCGCAAGACTATCGCAAGGACATCCAGGAAGGCTGGTGGGTGGTTAAGAAATACAACTGCCTGGGGTGCCATCAGCTCATTCCCGGGCAGAAGACCATCCTCATGGGCATGGACCGTTACCGGGACGCGCAAGAGCAATTGCCGCCGAAGCTGCTTACCGAAGGCGCGCGCGTCGATCCCGAATGGCTGTTGCGCTTCCTGAAGAATCCTTCGCTCAACGACAAAGACACGAATCGCAACGGCATTCGCTCGTACCTGCAAGTGCGCATGCCCACGTTCTCGTTCTCCGAAAACGAGCTCGGCAAGCTCGTGCGCTTCTTCCAGGCGCTCGCCCGCCAGCCATTCCCGTACATTCCGGAAGATGTTCCGGTGCTCACCGCCAAGGAGACGGAAATGGCGCGCAGCCTGTTCAGCAGCACCGCTGCGCCTTGCTTGAAATGCCACGCCACGGGCGATCCCGCGCATGATCGCACCGCAACCGCGCCGAATTTCCTACAGGCCCGCGGACGCTTGAAGCCCGATTGGATGGAGCAGTGGATGCTGGATCCGCAAGCGATCAGCCCGGGCACCTCGATGCCATCCGGCCTTTTCAGGCGGCAGAACAATCATTGGGTCTTTTCTGGTCCGACTCCACCGTCGTTCCAGGGCTATGATAAGGACCACACAAAACTCCTGGTGGACTACATCCTGCAGCTCACGCCCGAGGAGCAGCGGCGCGTGTCTGCGTCCATGGGCCGCTCGAGCGCAGCGAACGGTTCCAGGTCGTCCGGCGCAAACGCTGGGGGCCACGGTGGTCATGGAGTGGGCAAATAGGTTTCTTTGAGATCTCAATTCTCAGGAGAGAGAGCGAAAAAATGAAAATGAAAACCTGGATGAAAATTCTCAGCCTGCCTGCGATGTGCGGACTTGTCTTGCTGGCCGGCTGCGGCAAGAAAGAAGAAACGGCGGAGCAGCCCGCGGCCGCGCCTGCCGCTGCTGCCCCGGCGGCCACGCCGATCGATCCTGCAACCGCAGCCAGCGTCAGCGGAACCGTGAAATTTGAGGGCACCGCGCCGGCCGCCCAGAAAATTGACATGAGCCAGGACCCCGCCTGCAAGGGGACCAACACTGCCGAAGCCGTCGTCGCCAGCGGCGGCCACCTTGCGAACGTCTTCGTTTACGTGAAGGACGGCTTCGGCGGACGCACCTTCGACATACCGAAGGATGCCGTTACCCTCGACCAGAGCGGCTGCAGATATCATCCGCATATGATGGGTGTGATGGCCGGACAAGAGATCAAGATCGTCAACAGCGATCCCACCACGCACAACATTCATCCTCAGCCGAAGGATAATCGCGAGTGGAACGAATCCCAGCCACCGCAGTCCGCGCCCCTCGACAAGAATTTTGCGCGCGAAGAAATCCTTCTTCCGGTGAAGTGTAACCAGCATCCGTGGATGAAGATGTATATCAACGTGGTAAAGAGCCCCTTCTACGCAGTCTCGGGCGCGGACGGCAAATTCGAAATCAAGGGCTTGCCGCCGGGCGATTACACGCTGGCATTCGTCCACGAAAAATATCCCGAGCAGGACGTGAAGGTGACGCTCGCGGCAAAAGACGCCAAGACCGTCGACGTAACCTTCAAGCCGTGAGCCTGGATGTTTGGAGCCGGTGTCTTTCGGAGTGCACACGGCTTGGGCCTGAGGATAGCGAAGGATGAGCGGGCACTCCGGGATTCCGGCGATGCGATTGAGAATTTCTGAGGCGAACAATAGGGACTCGAGCCGTTTTTCTGAATAAGAACTTAGGACGAACAACTAGAGACTTTCGTGAGGAGGCGACTTGTTTGCCGTGATGCTCTTGGTTTCCACCGTGCTCGGCCTGATTCCGCTTGCTGGAATCGCATGGATCGTTGTCAGCGGCACCATGACCACAGTGGACGGGCTGTTCGAAATCCTCATCATGCTCAGCCTCTCCGCGGTCTTCTTTCTTAATGCTTTCTGGGAACTGCGCGGCAAGAACAAACCAGCGGGTCCGGCCAAACCCGGCGCCTCCTCCGACGAAAGTTGAACCCCTTTCCCCTGACGAGCGTCTGCGGCCGATTTGTCATCCCGACGCGCAGAACCCTCCTCTCGCGCGACCTGCGGCGAAGGAATCTACTTTCGGTCCTGCTAAGATGCTTCTCGAAATAATATGAACAGCCCTCCAACCTCTTCGACGAACGGCAACGCAGAAGGATCCACGGCCGAAACTTCCGTTGCGGCATCCAGCGCATCGCCGCAAAAGCCTCCGCACGGCATGTCCACGCGGACGCGGCTGCTTTTTTATCTGACCGCGTGGCTCATTGTGCTGCTTCCCTTCCTCTTTTGGTGGAACACCTGGTTCGGCCGCCGGCTTCCCGACAAACAAATCACAGAGTACCTCCGCGACGACCATCGCCCGCGCCACATCCAGCACGCGCTGGTGCAAATCGGCGAACGAATCACGCGTCACGACCCCGCAGTAACGCAGTGGTATCCGAAACTCGTACGCCTCTCCACGCATCCCGTCGAGGAAGTGCGCAACACCGACGCCTGGGTGATGGGCCAGGACACATCCGGCGCGGGGTTTCACGAAGCGTTGTTACAGATGTTGCAGGATTCGTCGCCGATGGTACGCGGCAACGCAGCTCTTTCGCTCGTGCGGTTCGAGGACGACTCCGGCCGCGAACAAATCGTCGCGTTGTTGCAGCCTGCTCGCGTCTTCGCGCCGAGCGCCGGGCGCATCACAGATACCGCCCGCGTGGGCACGGCGATTCACCAAGGCGGGATCATCGCGAAACTCGCAACGCCTCCATCCCCCGATTCGCCCAGTGGTGAAACGACAAAGGAAATTCGCTCGCCCATCAGCGGGCGCATCCACTCCATCTCCGCGCCAACGGGCGCGCTGGTCATTGCCGGCGCCGAGATCGCTGCCGTCGATCCCGGCGATGAACAAATATGGGAAGCCCTGCGAGCGCTTTATCTCATTGGCCGCACCGAAGATTTACCCGCGATCCGCCCTTATGAACGCGAATCGCGCGACATTCCCGACCGCGTGCGCGAGCAAGCCCTCCTCGCCGACCAAGCTATCCGTTCTCGCGCTTCCGCCCAACCCTAAGTTTTGGCGCGCCGGGCTGCCGGCGGTCGCCGTTCGACCAGCGCATCGCTCCCAAAATTTGCGTGTGAGTCAGGCCGTTGAACCGCCGCAAAATGGACCACGGTATGTGCTTGTCCCGAAACTTCAGCCCCACGAAAAACCGGTCGTCCTCGACTCTTTGGCAGTACACCACCTCGCCCAGCAAGGGGATTTCGCCTTTCATCGGAGTAACCTCCGCCTGCTCGCCCATTTGCCAAGAGCTAGCGGACTGCACGCGAATTCCGTGCGGGCTGATGTTGTCTGTGAACGTCCGCTCGCACTTCTCCGCGGCCGGGCGTCCCGCCGGCGCCAGATTTACTTCCATCATGATGGGTAATCTTCGTTCTTCTCTGCCGGTTAGCCGACGACCCGGGCCCATGCTGGTATACCCTTGCGCAGCAAATTGAGTTTTAGATTGCACTACAGGGCTGGTGGCCTTGAGCGAGAAACTTCTCTGGCTGGGTTTGTTACACGGGCGACGACTGGGCTAGTGACCTGTCATGTCTGATTGATTTTTCCTTGGGTAACCCCGAACGGCTACGCAGCATACGCGTGGTGGCCCAGGAAGGCAATCCGACAAATACCGTAGTACTCCCCGGTATTCCACCTTACGAATATAGTTTAAGTGCGGCGCCCCGACCCCCTCGATTTTTGGCTCCGTGTGCTCCACGCTGAGGCTCTTTTCAGCTGGGCCGTACCTTTGCACCGCCGAAGCCTTTCGTTCGTCCATGAAGGAAAGAAAAAACCCTAGCCGATCGGCTTCTTCACCCTTTCGAGGATCGACCGCAACATGGGGCTTGGACGAAACTTGAGTCCCAGCACGAATTTGTCATTCCCCTGCTTCAAGCAATAGACGACTTCGGCTTTCAGCGGAATCACTCCCACGGCGGGAGTAATCTCCACCTGGTCGCCCAGCTGCCAGGAAGTCCTGGCGTGGACGCGGGCGCCCAGCGCGCTGATGTTTTCGACAACGGCGCGTTCCCGTCTTTCCTGTTTCGCGCCCTCGGCAGGCACGAGCTTTACTTCCATTATGACGGGCAGCCTTTTTTCTTCTCTTCCAGTAAAACGACTATCTGAAGGCATGTGCTGTGCTCTTTTCCGGCAAGCTTGCGTTTCGAGCAGGAATTGCACCAAGGCTGGGGCGTTGAACTCGAAGAATGGGCCGGGTGGTCGAACGTGGATTTCTGGTCTTCGTGGTGTTCCGTCGCGTTACTTGCTCTCCTTTCGGGGATCCCACTGTTGCCTAGGTTACTCACCAGCGTCCAGAGATGGCAATCCCGTAAAGACCGCAATGCCTCGGCCTATAAACCCATTAGTACTTGCCGCTGGCTTTGTCAGGGGGCTAGAGCCTGCAGGCTTAGGTTCCTCACAGGTCGTCGTTGTCGGGGCCTTCGGGCGGGTGCTTATCGTTCAGGAAGTGACTCGCATCAAGGGGCGCGGCAATGAATTGAAATGGGAGAGGACTCTGACCGAGATCAAAGCAATCGGAGAGATCGTCAGCAGGCGTATCGGCGTAGCCCAGTGTGGGCACCTGGAAGACCTCTTCAACGAACTTCAAAATACTGCCGAAGTCGTGGGTTACGTGCGACACGTAGGCAGGCTTGGCGAAGGGCGAGACGACGATGAGCGGAACGCGGAAGCCGTATTCATAGGAATTGGCAATCTTCGGAGGCACGTGGTCATACCAGCCGCCCCAGTCGTCCCAGGTAATGATGATAGCGGTGTTCGGCCAGTAGGGGCTGTTGCCGATCGCGTTGACAATAGATGCCACCCACGACGGGCCGGAGCCGTTGTTCGACGACGCGTGATCTGAGGCCGCCGCTGTGGGAATAACCCAGCTTACTTGCGGCAACTGTCCATTCCTGATGTCGGTCAGAATCTGCGTCGAGGGCGTGATCACATTGTTTGTCCAATCCGGTCCCATGCGTAGATGCTCTATGGCATTTGGACCTGTCCAGATGGAGCCTGGAGTCGGCGTGAAGTACTTCCAGGTGATGGACTTGGCGTCCAGTTCATCGACTAGCGTGGGATGCTCGAAGCACGGATATTGCGAGGAATTTTCCGCTCCTGATGGATCGATCAGCAGCACAAACTCGCCAGTTGGCGCCGTACAACCCACGACCGCGCCCGCCGTGGGCACGTGCGGGTTTTCCGAGGCAAAGAGATTGCTCGAAGCCGTCGGCGCCGAAGTGCCGGAAATGATGAATTGGTGCGCCGGAAAGCTTGGGCCCTGGTTCGTCTGGAACATGCGGTCGCCAAAAGTGTAGGTTTGCGCCAATTGAAAATACGGAGCGACTTCCGAGGGATTTACATACATGAATTGCGGGTTCGGCGGCGGACAGCCTACCGCGCCCGACTGGCAGCCCACGCCGACCAAGTCGGCGCCATCCATCTTCCCTCCGTCGTACATTTTCACGAACGCGGTGTGGGCGTGACTCAGGTCGTAATTGTTCGCTAGCGTAATGGGCTGCAAGGTGACGGTTTGCCCCAGCGAGTTCATACCGCTGTTGGCGATGTCCGCGCCCGTGAGCCCGTGGAAAAGATTGTCGGGCGTGCGATTCTCCTGAAAAATGACGACGACATGCTGAATTTTCTGACCGAATGGAGATGGAGGAGGCGGAGTCGGCGTGGTTGCCATTCCGCCACCGCCGCAACCGCTGGAATTCGCGAGCAATCCAGCCGCAAGGAGGAAAGTGGCGGAAGGGAGCAGGAGAATCGGGTTCCGAAGGCGCATGTTCGAAGGTACTCCCTCTGAACTTTTATCTGGCTTGCTCACTCCAAACCCAACTGTCCGCGTTTAGTTGCGCCTCGAAACGATGCGGTAATGCCACGCCCTCCCGAGAGAGTCTCGCTAGAGTTCCCCGTCTCCTTCGACGAACCGCGGGGACAGCCGAACGGAAACTGCACGTCAGGACAGGTGGCAGGGGTGTTCTAGGGCGGTACGCTGCGGAATACAACCCAGTTTATACGGGACTTACGTGGGGGGCGTGATGCGCAGCCCGAAGATATTGCTTGTTCGAAGAACCCTAGCGCCGATGCGTTCAGAACACACTTCGCAATCGGATTTGGCCCATTCCACAGCCGACGAGGGCGCGGCAGCGCCGCGCCCCGACAAAGGATCGGGGACGCACGCGCGGACGATTTCCGAGTTGCCCAGGTTCGCTTGGCCGACGCTCGTGTTGCTGGCCTTGTTGATGCTGGCGTTGTCGGCTTGCCTGGTGACCGCTAGCGCGCAAGGGCCAGCGGGAGCGGGTGGTCAGCAGGCCCCGCCAAATCCAGCAAGTCAACAGGGTTCGCCAGCTCCAACTGCTCAAGAAGGGCAACCAGTTCGAGCGGCTCAACCAGGTTCACCCGCTCCAGCGGTCCCACAAGCTTCGGCCCAGACGGGGGCGGACGCGCCACGACAGCAGCCTGCGATCCGGCCGCAGCAGCCTCTGACCCCTGAGGCGGTGTTGGACCGGATTATCGCCGAGGAGCAGGCTGAAGTGGGCCTGGTGCGCCAATACTCGCCGCTGGTAGAGACCTACGTCCAGTACATACGGCCGGACAAGACGACCGGGGCTGCTCCGGATGGCGACAGATACTTTTTGGGGCGGGCCGAGCTATCGCGCGGCGTGGAGATGATGCCGCTGGACAAAGACGCGAGCCTAAAGCACAGGGCCATCGGAAGCTGGTCGGAGTTTTTCACTTCGCAGTTCTTACCGAGCGGCTTCCTGCAGATGATTTTCATCGACATGAACGGCTTCGACCGTCAGCACTACCGCATTGAGTATGTGCGCCGCGAGTTTTTGGGCGAAGTGCGCTGCCTGGTGTTTGACGTGGATCCCCTAAGCACCAAAGACAAGAAAGACAGAGGACGTTTTGTGGGGCGTATCTGGGTGGAAGACCAGGACTTCCACATCGTACGGTTCAACGGGGCGTATGGCGGGTCGTCGCTGGTGAGTAATTATTTCAACTTTGACAGCTGGCGCACGAACGTGGGGAAAAACTTGTGGCTGCCGTCATTTATCTACAGCGAAGAAGGCAGCTTGCGCGACAAGCGGTCGTTGAACATTGGATTCAAAGTGTTTCGCGCGCAGACGCGGTTGTGGGGATACGACCTGGGGCATGCGCGTCAGCAACAGGAGCTGAGCAAAGTGCTCGTGGAGGGGTCGGGGGTCCGCGACCAGGAGGAAACCGCGAGTGATTATTCGCCGCTGCAATCGGAACGTTCCTGGAGCCATCAGGCGGAAGACAATGTGACGGACCGGCTGGAGCGGATGGGACTGCTGGCGCCGTACGGCGAAGTGGACAAGATCCTCGAGACCGTGGTGAACAACCTGGAGGTTACCAACAACCTCGACATCCAGCCAGATGTGCGCTGCCGCGTGCTGATGACCTCGACGCTTGAGTCGTTTACGATCGGGCACACGATTGTGCTGAGCCGCGGACTGATTGACGTGCTGCCAGATGAAGCAAGCCTGGGCGCGGTTATGGCGCACGAACTGGGCCACGTAGTGCTGGGACACCGGATTGACTCGCAGTTTGCGTTCTTCAGCCGCGTGCGGTTCGACGACAAAGACACCTTCAAGCACTTTGATTTTGCGCGGACGCCGGAAGAGGAAGAAGCGGCGCGGCAAAAAGGAATCGAGCTGCTCAAGAATTCGCCTTATAAGGACAAGGCCGCAAGCGCGCAAGCGTTTTTGCAAGCGGTGCAGAGCCGCGTCAAAGAGATTCCGAGCCTTATTAGTCCGCACTTGGGAGACCGCGTTTCCGCGAGCCAAGCGGTGGCAACGGCGGCTTTAGCCGACCAGACGGGCACGGACAAAGCTAAAGATGCAAACAGCAACAAGGCGGCTACGGCCGAGGAGAAGGTTGATAAGAACGCGATTGCGGCGCTGCCCCTCGGCGGGCGCATCAAGATTGATCCGTGGGACGACCAATTACGCATGCTGAAATCGAAGCCGGTGGGCACCGTGGCGGAAGCGGAAAACACGCCGTTCCAGATTACGCCGTTTATGTTTTATCTGACGCGCGTGGCGGACAATTCGCCAGCACCGCTGATGAACGCGGCCGCTCCCGCTCCGGGCGTGGAAGCGGCGGCGCAGATGGACGCTCCGCCGAAACCGGAAATCACGCAAGACCTTCCCGGGCGGCCCGCGCCGGAACCGCGCAAGCCGTGAGCGAAGGGATCAGGGATCAAGGTTCAGGGATTGGGGATCAGGGACCACAGAACGGACAAAACGCTGAGGGGGATGACCAATGCTGAGGGAATTCCTTCCGGGCCCTGTTCGGGAATCTGGGGCCAGATTGAACCGCACTACGACTTGGGGACGCAGGAAAGCTCAGTAGACCAATCAATAGGCCATTGGGCCGACTTCTTTTTCCACTTCGGTGGTATCCACCATGACGATGGCGTCCCAGGGACAGCCGTCGAGGAAGCAGCCGTCGGGACCCTTGCTGAGGCACTTCTTGCAACCGATGCATAGAATCGGGTCGATTTGAATGCGGCCGAAGGGCGGATGGTCTTCGTCGGGCACCCAGAACATGCAGTCTTCAACGGGGCAATATTCAACGCAGGCGGGCGAGCCAGCGCAACCGGTGCAACATTCAGTGATTACGGCGAGTTCCTTAGGCTTCTTTTTGCGCGCGGTGGCGATGCCTTTGGAGCGCGGCTCGTGCTTCAACTCGTCCGGAACCATCCCCGGAGCTTTCACTTCGGTTGGAGGGGCCATGCGGGGAATTATACATTGATTTCAAGGATAGGAAAGCAGCACGCGAGCGAGGCAAGTTGGTAGGGTAATCATCAGAGGCTCTGGCGGTCCTTCGATGGAATTCTGACCTCGTCCTTACGACTTCCTTACGTCTCCTGCGGCACCATAGAGCAGTTCTTACCGGAGACCACTCAAGAGGACAGAAACTTATGTTGGACGCGATCTTTATTGCGGCAACGGTGATTTTTTTCGTCGTAGGGATTCTCTATGTTCGCGGCTGCGAACGGCTGTCGTTGAAATAGGAGACGCGCATGACGCTAGGTGACGGAATTCTGCTGATTATTTCGATCGTTTTGTGCGGGTACTTGTTTTATTCGCTGCTGAAGGCGGAGGCGTTTTAGCGTGACGGCGAATGGATGGTTTCAGATTTTGCTTTTTCTGCTGGCGGTTTTTCTGCTGACGAAGCCCCTGGGCATCTTTATTGCGCGTGTGTTTAGCGGCGAAAAGACGTTTCTGGATGCGGCGCTTCGGCCCATCGAAAAGCTCATCTACCGCTTGGCGGGCGTGGACGAAAACCACGAGATGCGCTGGACGGAATACACCATTGCGATGCTGCTGTTTAGCGGCATTTCGATGACGCTGCTGTACCTGATCGAGCGGACCCAGAGATGGTTGCCATGGAATCCGCAGAAATTCGGGAATGTGGATCCGGCGCTGGCTTTTGGGACGGCGGCGTCGTTCACGACGAACACGAACTGGCAGGCGTACAGCGGCGAAAGCACGATGAGCTACCTGACGCAGATGGCCGGGCTGGCGTATCACAACTTCGTTTCGGCGGCGGTGGGAATCGTGCTGGCCCTCGTCGTGATTCGCGGGATTGCGCGGAGAGAGACCGAGAAGCTGGGAAATTTCTGGGTGGATACGACGCGGTGTCTTCTGTGGGTGCTGTTGCCCTTCTGCGTGGTCGGCGCGCTCGTGCTGGTTTCGCAGGGCGTGGTGCAAAACCTGAAACCGTATACGACTGTCGATTTGCTTCAGCCGTACGCCGCGCAAGTTACCGGGGCGGACGGCAAGACCACCATGCGAGCCGTGACGCAACAAGTGATTGCGCAGGGGCCGGTGGCTTCGCAGGAGGTCATCAAGGAACTCGGGACCAATGGCGGCGGATTTTTCAATGCGAACAGCGCACATCCATTTGAGAATCCGACGCCCTTTACCAATTTTTTTGAAGTGCTGTTGATTTTTGCGATTCCGTCGGCGCTGACCTACACGCTGGGGCGAATGACCGGTTGCCAGCGGCATGGCTGGGCGATTTGGGCAGCGATGGCGTTTTTGTTCCTGGCGGGCGTGAGCACCGCTTATTGGGCAGAAGCGAAAGGCAATCCCCTTTTGGCCGGAACGGATCAGCGCGTGAGCGCGGTGAATTCCGGCGGAAATATGGAAGGCAAGGAAGTGCGCTTCGGAATTGCAAACTCCGCGTTGTTCGCCACGGTCACGACGGACGCGAGTTGCGGAGCGATCAACGGCCAGCATGATTCGTTCACGCCGCTCGGCGGGATGGTACCGCTCGTGAACATTATGCTGGGGGAGGTGGTTTTTGGAGGCGTGGGAGCGGGACTTTATGGAATGGTCGTTTTTGTGGTGCTGGCGGTTTTCATTGCGGGACTGATGGTCGGGCGCACGCCGGAATACTTGGGGAAGAAGATCGAATCGTACGACGTGAAGATGGCGATGCTGGCGGTGTTAGTCCTGACTTTTACCATTTTGGTTTTCTCGGCGGTTTCGGTGGTGAAGCCTTACGGAACGGCGGGGATTTCGAATCCCGGGCCGCATGGGCTGTCGCAAATCTTGTACGCGTATGTTTCCTCGACGGGGAATAACGGCTCCGCGTTCGGAGGGTTGAACGGAAACACGCTCTGGTACAACACGACGACCGCGGCAGCGCAGCTTCTGGGCCGGTTTTTCATGATTATTCCGATCATGGCGATTGCGGGAAATCTCGCCAGGAAAAAGACGGTTCCCGCGTCCGCGGGAACTTTCCCGGTGACCGGCGGTTTGTTTAGCGGGTTGCTGGTCGCCACAGTTTTGATTGTTGGGGCGCTGACATTTTTTCCGGCACTGAGCCTTGGGCCGATTCTGGAGCATTTGCTGATGCAAGCGGGAAAGGCCTTTTGAGATGGCCACAGAACCTATTTCAGGAATCACGCAAATCCGGAAAAAATCACTGGCCGACAGCGCGATTTTGTCGCGTGCCGTTGCGGATTCCTTTCGCAAGCTGACGCCACGGACAATGGCGAAAAACCCCGTCATGTTTGTGGTGGAAGTGGGCGCGGTCTTGACGACGATTCAATTGGCGTGGAACGTGGCGCATCACGCGGGGCAGTTTGGTTTCGGGTTGCAAATCACACTTTGGCTGTGGTTCACGGTTCTGTTTGCTAACTTTGCGGAGGCCATGGCGGAAGGACGAGGCAAAGCACAGGCTGACACGCTGCGCAAGGCACGTGCGGAGACCGAGGCCCGCCAGTTGCGCAGCGACGGCAGTATTGAGACGGTGATCAGTTCGAAGCTGCGCACGGGCGACATCGTCGTCGTTGCGGCCGGAGAGTTTATTCCGGGCGACGGTGAGGTAATCGAGGGCGTGGCGTCGGTGGATGAGTCGGCGATTACCGGAGAATCGGCGCCGGTGATTCGCGAATCCGGGGGTGACCGCTCGGCGGTGACCGGCGGAACGCGTGTGTTATCAGACGAAATCAAAGTGCGCATTACTTCAAACCCCGGAGAGACCTTTCTCGACCGTATGATCAAGCTCGTGGAAGGGGCTTCGCGGCAGAAGACGCCTAACGAAATTGCGCTGAACATTCTTTTGTCCGGACTGACGATTATCTTCTTGCTGGCGGTTGTGACCCTGCAGCCGTTTGCCGTGTATTCGGGAGCTCCGCAGAACATTTTTGTTCTGGTATCGCTGTTGGTTTGCCTGATTCCGACGACGATTGGCGGATTGCTTTCGGCAATTGGGATCGCCGGAATGGACCGGCTGATTCAGCGGAATGTCATCGCGATGTCGGGCCGCGCGGTGGAGGCGTCTGGCGATGTTGACGTGCTGTTGCTGGACAAGACTGGCACGATCACGCTGGGCAATCGCGCTGCAACGGCGTTCTACACCGCACCGGGAATTGAGGAAAGCTACCTGGCCAATGCCGCGCAGCTTTCTTCGCTGGCGGATGAAACTCCCGAAGGCCGCTCGATCGTGGTGCTGGCCAAGGAACGCTACAACCTGCGAGGGCGCGCGGTTTCCACGCAAGATACAAACTTTATACCCTTCTCGGCGCAGACAAGAATGTCGGGCGTGGATATTGGCGGACGCGAAATCCGCAAGGGCGCTCCCGAGGCGATTACCCGTTTCATCAGCTCAAGCGGAAATGGATTGCCTGCAGAGTTGAAGGTCAAAGTTGATGAGATCTGCAGCACCGGAGGGACGCCGTTGCTGGTTGCGGAGAACCGCCGCGTGCTCGGGGCTATCGCCCTAACCGACATCGTAAAAGGCGGGATGCGCGAGCGCTTCGATCATCTCCGAGCCATGGGCATTCGGACCATGATGATTACGGGCGACAACCCGCTTACGGCCGCGACCATCGCCCGTCAGGCAGGAGTGGACGACTTTCTGGCGGAAGCCAAGCCCGAGGACAAGATGGCGCTGATCAAGCGCGAGCAGGCTAAGGGAAAGCTCGTGGCAATGACGGGTGACGGCACGAACGATGCTCCGGCGCTGGCTCAGGCAGATGTCGGAGTCGCCATGAACACGGGCACACAAGCCGCAAAAGAAGCTGGGAACATGGTGGACCTCGATTCCAATCCGACGAAGCTGATTGAGATTGTGGAGATCGGCAAGCAATTGCTGATAACCCGCGGCGCGCTGACGACGTTCTCGGTGGCCAACGATGTGGCGAAATATTTCGCCATCATTCCAGCGATGTTTGCGGGGGCTTTTCCCGTGCTCAATGTGCTCAACGTCATGAGGCTGCGGACGCCGGAATCGGCAATTTTGTCGGCAGTGATTTTCAACGCGCTTATCATTATCGCGTTGATTCCGCTGGCGCTGCGCGGCGTCCATTACCGGCCGGTAGGCGCGGCGGCCCTGCTGAAGCGCAATCTCCTGATTTACGGCGTCGGAGGGATTATTGCGCCATTTTTGGGAATCAAGGTGATTGACATGCTTCTTCCCTACCTGGGGCTGGCTTGAGGAACTGTTGATGAAGAAAAATTTCATGATTGCGGTTTGCTTCACGCTGGTAACGACAGTTCTTCTCGGAGTGGTCTATCCCCTGGCGATTACGGGATTGTCTCAACTGCTCTTCCCGAACAAAGCCAACGGACAACTCATCGAGAGGAACGGCAAACTCGTCGGATCGAAGATCATCGGTCAGAATTTCACCGGGCCTGGCTATTTTCATTCGCGGCCGTCGGCTGCGGGAACCGGATACGATCCCACGGCCAGCGGAGGATCTCTTCTCGGACCAACGAACAAGGCGTTGGTCGAGCGGGTAAAAGCGGACGTGCAGAAAGATCAGACCGGGAATCCATCGCAGCCGGTGCCCGTCGATTTGGTTACGGCGTCCGGATCGGGTCTCGACCCCGAGATTTCGCCTGCGGCAGCGGCGTTTCAGGTGCCTCGTGTCGCCAAAGAACGCGGAATGGGGGAGGCGGAAGTTCGCGGACTGGTTGAGAAGCACACTTTGGGAAGGCAGCTTGGCGTTCTTGGAGAGTCGCGGGTGCGGGTTTTGGAATTGAATCTGGACTTAGACGCCAGCCGTCCCCAGAAATAGGCTCCCGATCATCCCTTTCGGGCAGTCGACTTGGTATTGTTTGCGCGAGAAGGTTGAAAACGGTAGCCAACCCACGGCTCAGTGAGAATGTACTTAGGATGCGCTGGGTTCGCCTCCAGTTTTTTTCGCAGTTGATTGATGACTACCCGCAAGCTCTCGGTTTCCTCGCCATAATCCGGCCCCCAAACTGCCTGCAAAAGGCGGCGATGGGTCAACGGCTTGCCTTGATTGGCGACCAAGTGTTTGAGGACGTCGTACTCTTTGGGAGTGAGGTGGACGTCGCGACCGCCAGCGGCCACCTGGCGCGCCTCAAAGTCAATCTTCAGGTCTTTGGATACGAACGGAGGAAGAGCGTCCCCCGGCGCATAGCGGCGTAACGCGGCGCGAATCCGCGCGAGAAGCTCTTCGATGCTGAAGGGCTTGACGACATAATCGTCGGCGCCGGCGTCGAGCGCGGCAACTTTGTCGCGCTCGGCGTTGCGCACCGTGAGCATAATGATTGGCGCATCAGAAGCACGGCGAATCTCGCGGCAAGTTTCCACGCCACCTATTCCGGGCATGTTCATGTCAAGAAGGACCAGATCGGGCCGCTCTTTGCGCAGAGATTCGAGGGCTTCTTCGCCCGTCTTGGCTTCGGTAATCACATAGCCTTGCGTGGAAAGCGTAGAGCGCAGGACACGGCGAATCTGCGGCTCGTCGTCAAC
>Ga0126378_10000444_pt1 | contig 30844 bp, 14 predicted proteins | sample PanSoiMetPlot_23_FD_92587 | JGI IMG/M metagenome (GOLD analysis project Ga0126378, IMG submission 92587) | Tropical forest soil microbial communities from Panama - MetaG Plot_23 | ecosystem: Environmental > Terrestrial > Soil > Tropical forest > Bulk soil | place: Panama | collected 2016-02-17
AGCAGAAGTCCCAAGGCTCCCCCGAGGACCGAGAGAAGAACGCTTTCTGTCAGCAGTTGGCCAATCGTGTCGGACGGCCGCGCACCCAGCGCGGCGCGCACCGCGATCTCGCGCCGCCGCCCTGTGGCGCGGACGAGCAAGATATTCGCCACGTTCACACAAGCGATTAGAAGAACGGCCCCCACTGCCGCGACCAAAATTAACAAGACAGGGCGAGCATTCTGCACAATTTGATCCTGCATTCGGTCAACTAGCGATGTGACTTTGCTGTCGTACTCCGGATATTCCTTTGCGAGGCGCGCCGCGATTATGGCAATGTCGGATCGCGCTTGCTCGAGGGTTACACCGGGTTTCAAACGCGCTATCGGCAGAATTCCGGGATGCCAGCTGCGGTCGTCGGGCAGTGTGCTGGCCCAAGGCTCGAGGGGCAGGATTACATCTGCCGCTTGCTGAAGAACTTCAAAGCCAGGCGGCATGACACCGATTATCGAATAACTCTGATTGTCGAGCGTGAGGGAGCTCCCGAGCACAGCATGGGAAGAAGAAAAACGCCGCTGCCAGAGAGTGTGGCTGATGAGGACTACGGGCGGCGCGCCAGGCTTGTCCTCGGTAGCGTCGAACCGACGGCCTAACTGCGGCCGCACTCCCAACAGATCAAAAAGGCTGACGGTAACATTTTGCGCGGGAAGGCGTTCGGCCTCTTCGATTCCCGTCATGGTCACGACAAAGTTCCGCACTGCTCCCACCGATTCAAACGAGTGGCTCTGGTCTCGCCAATCTTTGTAATTCAGGTAGGACAAAGACAATCGAGGGAACTGCGGCCAACTCTCTGAAAGCAGAACCAAATTCTGCGGGTCGCGGTAGGGAAGTGGGCGAAGCAAAACCGCGTTGATGATGCTGAACATGGCGCTGTTTGCGCCAATGCCCAAGGCCAGTGTAAGGACTGCTACTGCTGTGAACCCGGGACTCCTCTTCAGCCCTCGAAGCGCGAAACGCAAGTTCTGAGCGAGAGTCCGCATGCGCCATCCCCTGCTGGACTGTTACACAAAAGGGAGGTCCCAGTCCAGCGAACAATCGGCGGCGTTCACAGAGGGCCGACGGTTCTGCAGCCAGGTTTGCGGATCGGGACGGGAGCCCTTGGTACTGCGAGTTAGTGCGCTTCGATTGGCCATAACCGCCGACGTAAACGCTGACAGAGAAGCGTCAGCAGAACCGTGCAAAGGACAAGCATGAGCATTCTCCAGGTCCCCGCGAGTCTAGTTCCTGAAGAGACGAGAGAAACGGGGAGGACAGCCACGGCAGCTGCAGGCACAGCAGACTCCTTAGCAAGAAGGCCGACAAAAACTGCTACGAAAAGAACCGTTGGAGAGATACGTAGAAAAAACAACACTCTGCGCCCGCTCTCAAAACTCATTACTGAGAAATCACCTGTCATCAGGCGTGTGAACTCGGTGTGTAAGAGCATGAATTGCGTTGCCGCTGCAGCCAGCAGCGCCGAAAGAATCAAACCGCCTATCCAGTTGGGCGAAGCTACTGCTGCGAGCCGTTTGACGCGGAGGCGTTTGCAGTGCCGCCGATGGCGTCGCCGTTGACCACGAGTTCGACGCGGCGGTTGCGCTGACGGCCGTCGGCAGTGTCATTCGAAGCGACGGGCTGCGTCTTGCCGAAGCCGCGCGCGGTGATGGAAGAAGCAGGTACGCCGTTTTGCGCGAGAAAGTCGCGCACGGAATCGGCGCGGCGCTCGGAGAGCTGCTGATTGAATTCGTCGCCCCCGACGCTGTCCGTGTGACCTTCAATCTGCATGGTCAAGCCCGGATGAGCCAGCAAAATGCCGGAGATTTTCGCGAGCTTTTCACGGGCGCCAGGCTTCAGCGTGTAGCTGCCGGTATCAAAGAGCACGTCGGACATGTTCACGATGAGGCCGCGAGCGGAGTCGCGAGTTTGCAGGATGGAATTCAGTTGCGCGAGAAGTTGCTGCCGGAGCTGGGCTTTTTCCGCTTCGGCTTGCGCCGCGGCTTGACGTGCCTTTTCGGCATCGGCCTGTGCAGCAGCTTTGTCGCGGGCAGCTTGTTCGGCGGCGGCTTGAGCGGCGGCTCTTTCGTTTGCAGCCTTCTGCGCTTCGGCTTCAGCCGCTTGCTGTTGGGCTAACGCAGCAGCGCGAGCCTGATCGGCTTCCTGCTTCTGGCGCGCCGCTTCCGCAGCGGCTTTCTCGGCTTCCTGCTTCATGCGCAAAGCTTCGGCTTGAGCGGCTTCAGCTTGCTTGCGAGCCTGCTCGGCTTCCAAACGGCGCTGCGCTTCGGCGGCGGCATCGGCACGAGCTTTGGCTTCGCGATCTTCGGCCGCTCTCTTGTCCGCAGCAATCTTGGCCTGTGCGTCTTCCTCGGCCTTTTGCTTTACGGCCATCACCCGCGCTTCTTCCGCGGTAATCACGACTTCGCGCGCGGCAGCCTCGACTGCCTTTTTGTCGCTCTTGCGCCCATAGGCTTCTTCCGCGGCACGAAGCTGTTGTTCGGCCTTGGCTAGCGTCGGTGCCGCATATTTATCAGCGAGAGCAATGTGAGCGATGCGGACCGAATTGCGCGCTTCGAAGAGCTCGAGTGGCGTCTTGCGATCAATGCCGAAGATGGCGTTCTCAATTCTGGTGTTGGAAGAGGAATACGCGCCGCGGCCCACCAACTCGTAGCTGGCACTGATGTTCTCCACCTTGGCCATGGCGGGAATCATGTTTTCGAGGACCACGGTGTTGCCAGGCTGTGTGACTGCAAAATACGGCTCGGCGGTAACGATCATGCCGAAGGTCTGCATGTCGGTGATGGCTTTGACTTCGCCCGCACCGCCCTTGAGCACGACTTCACCGAGGTTCACGGCGCGGCCTTCCGGCGAAACGGCCCACAAAACGTAGGTGAGGTACTCGAGGCCAAATTTTGTGGCTTCATCAAGGCCAAGGAATTTCGCTTCGATCTCGACGCGGTTGCCCTTGTTTCGAACCTGCGCTTCGCCGGTGGCTTGCTGCATCAAGTCCGTGCCCTGAAAATCGATTTTAGGGACCGGTCCGCCGCGGCGGTAATTTACGGCCTTCGTGGTACGGGAGACACTCTTAGCCGGAGCTGCCGGAGAGCTCGACAGCGTCTGCCCCTGCACGATCGACGGCGCGCCGAACCCGCCGAGGACCCCAGTAATCGCGAGAAGAGCTGGTGCGATTTTCACGTTATTCCCCTTTCGCCCAAACCGGGCGAACCCACGCGCCGAGCCTCCTTTATCGCGAGCAAACGGCTCCGGCGGGTTCAGGCGACATCTTGGCCCTTGTGGAAACTCTTCAAGACTCCAGCGGGCGCAGGTATGTCGTTTCGTATCTACAGGCTAGCAAGGAAAAAAGCAGGTAGAAGAGGCGACGCAAGGGGCCTTGCGCAAACAATTATACTGGCCCAAAGGGCAAGATCCCCGCAAGGCCCCCAAAAGGACCACGGCAAAATTGCGCCGAGCTAGGGATTCATGCCAAATTTGTGAAGCCCGGAGAATTACGGGGATTAAAGATGCGCTTTTCTCGGCCAAGAGCCAAGGTTACTGAGCGGGGACACCCGCACTATATTCGATTGAAACTCCACGAGTTAGCACAACTTTTCAATTCGATGGATCCTTCCCCGTTCCTTGAGAAGGATCTCGACCAGGACGCAGAAGAGTTCATCGTCAGCTGGGCCCAGGAATTTCGAGCAGAGGACCCCGTGCGATTGCACATCTACCTAGAGCATTTGTCTCCGGAGAACCCAAAGGACCTGGTCAAAGCGGCGGTGCACAACTATTTTGCGCACCGCGCCGAGATTACGAATCTGGAGTTCAAGCGATTGCTGGCCCAAGGACGGGCCAGCCTCGCCATCGGGCTGATATTCCTGTCCGTGTGTTTGGTGCTTAGCAAAGTAGTGCTGGGATATCAGAACGGCGCCTGGGCAGTCGTCACGCGGGAAGGCCTTACGATTGTGGGATGGGTCGCCATGTGGCGACCGATGCAAATTTACCTTTACGACTGGTGGCCTTTACGGCGGCGCGAGCATACCTATGAGAAGCTCAGCCACATGCCGGTGGAAATTGAAGTCCGAGCAAGAGAGGAAGGCGAGCTCAAAAGTCAGGCGCCTTCCCATTCACAGCCAAAGTTGGCGCCGGGGAACAAACCTTAGCAGAATGCGGGGAATTTTAGAGTGACCGCAAAAATTCGAAGAGCGCGTCTTTCTCGCCGGACTTGAGCCTCTCAAACTGCTCGGTGACGTGCGCAGCTTCGCCGCGATGACGGCGGATGGCGTCGGAAAACGTGAGCGAGGCGCCATCATGCATCAAGCGAGAGCGCATCCGCACGCCCCATAGCGGCGCGGTACGGATTTTGTTGGCGCTGCTGTCGAATTCCTTAGACGAAAGATTCTTCCAGGTGATCGAGTACATCTTCTTGCCGTAATGCTCGGTCATGGACTGGACGATTCCGTCTCCCGTGCCCACGTCGTGTAGAAGAAAATCGCCGTACGGATGAAACTGTTTGTTCGCGATCGCGTCGGAAATGGTCAAAGAGCCGCCGTTGATCTTGGTGCCGGAGGAAGCGGTGGTCATCGTTTCCACGTGGCATTCCGCGCAGCCGATTTTTGCGAAGAGTTCGGCGCCTTGTTTGGCCTTTGGCGTGCCAGCAAGCTGAACGTCGCGCGGGGGCGCTTTGGTTGCGCGAACGAAACGGGCGAAGTGATCAATATCCGAAAGGCCGTCGGAGCCGGGCTTGTCGTTGGGCTCAGGGACGGTGTTGCAAATATTGGTGACTTCGTCGGGCTGGAGTCGGCTTGTGATTCCCATTTCATTGAGGTAAGCGTCGCCCGCAAAGGAAAGTAAGCTCGCTTGTTGGTTTTTCCAGCCGAACTTGCCGACGGCCGTCTGGCCGGGCGCCTCGACGACGGGAACGTAAAGGACCTGGCCGCAAATCTTATGATGGCTTTTGTTGCATTGATCTTTCGCGAGATCCACAAACGCTTGGTCCGGCACCGCTTCTACAAAACCATCACCCAAAAGATTTACAGAAATGCGGAAGGTGCGAAGGTGTTCGGAATCCGGAACGTGTTCCTGAATTTCTGCCGCGGGAAATGCCGCGTTGGGGCAAATGGCGCGGTCGTTGATGAGAGAGCGCCCTTTGATGGTTTCCGAACCATGGTTGATGGGAATATCCGGATTTTCAAACTTGCCGTCGGGACTCCGATGGCCGACGCGTAATTCCGACACCTGACTCGCGCCGCCCGAGGCTGGGTTCTGATGGCACTCGCGGCAGGACTGCGCGTTGTAAAGCGGACCGAGGCCATCGGAAATCTGTTCGATCTCATCGAACTTGCCTTGGTCCACGGCGTGCGTGGCGTCGTCCACCATTCCGTTGGTCTTGTTGTCGAAACCGGCGGGCGCTTCAGAAGCTGACGGTGCGAGAAAATAGACAGCAACAGCCAGAACGGGCACACCCAGGAAGAGTTTCATGAACACCTCAAGGCGGGCAGGGCAGGCTGAATGTAACCTACCCTCGAAGAAAAACAAAGTGGAAAATAGGAACGTTTATAAACGTTCAGTTAACGTGGAAACAAAGGCCATCATTTCGTTGCATAGTCTCTTTGCAGGGGCTGGCGCGACTCGCGGCGCCCCGAGGATGCGGCTTCCTGCGGCGAAGCCCAGGACCGAACAAGCTCCTCCGCGCGGGCGCTGACGCGTTCGATTAATCTTTGCGACGGGCTTTGCGGCAGCGCAGCTGCCGGCGGAGCGCTCTTGCGCGAGGAGCGAGGCTTCGCGTTGACCGGAGAAATCTCCAGCGATTGCAATTTCTCGATGAGCGGCCTCATGGTGCGCTTGGGGTCGCGGAAAAACTCCGTGCCGCGGAGGCGCGTGAAGATCCAGCCCATGCGTTCGAGAATGGACTGGCGGTCCATGTCTTCTTGTAAGCGTTCGAGCGGATGGTAGCGGTCGCCGTCGCACTCGATGGCCAGGCGCTTGCCGTTGCCTTCGACCACCAGATCAATGCGGAAGGAGCCGACTTTCCATTGCGAGGCTACGTTATACCCCGCCGTTTCCAGGTGCTTCATGACTTCGCGCTCAAAGGAAGACTGGCTGCGCTTTTCCTTTTCGTCCAGGGCACGCATCAAGCGAGCGGGATCCTGAGCGTGCTCGATGAGCAGGCGGCGAAGGTCTTCGGCTTTCAAATCGTTGCTCGCGTTGAGCGAATGGACGACCCACATCTGGTCGCGCGCGCGGCTAGCGGCAACGTTGAAGCGCTGCTTGAAAAGTTCCTGGTCGCGCATGGACAGCGGACCGCGCTGCGCGGTGTCCACCAAGGAGATAAAGATGACGTCGCGCTCGTCGCCCTGGAATTGCGCGGCGTTTCCGCAGAGCAGGCGGTGGAATTCGTAGCGATCGGGAGAAATGTGAGCGCGCAAGAGATTGTCGATTTCGAGCGCCTGCTCGTCGCCGACGAGAGAGACGACGCCGAAGCTGAGGGGCTGGCCTGCGCCGTTGTGCTGATACTCGGGCTGCTCAATCGCGGAAGCAATCAGCGCGGCAGTGGACATCGCTTCCTGGCGATTGACCTTCCCGTCGCGGCTCGAGCCAGAAACACGATACGCAACCGTGTGCGGCAGCAGATGCACGCGGCTGGCGTCGCGGAGCGGCTTGATGCGCCAATCATAAGAAATCATATTGCTGAACTGAATGATTTCCGGGACGCAGCGGAAATGTTCGACGAGGCAAGTGGTGCCGCCGAAGGATTGCCGCGCGAGGTCGTAGATGGAAATCTGGCCGTCGTAGAGATCGGAGTTCGGAATGCCCGGCAAGTACTGGAAAATGAGATTTTGGATGATTCCGAGATCCTGGCCAACGGCGGACGGGCTGACTTGTTCGTGGTCTCCGACGACCAAGACGGTCTTGCCGAGATAGAGTGCGACGAGCGCCATCACGTCGCTCTGGCTAGCTTCGTCAATGATGACGACGTCGAAGCGAGTGTTTCGCGGATCGAAATTTTCAACGACGCGCGAGAGCGGCATGACCCACACGGGAACGGCGCTGCGGCACTCGGACATTTTTCGAGCCGCCTCGGCTCGCAGCAATCCGACGCGAACGCCGTGGCCCTTGCCAATCCGGCGGATGGTGTCCAGCCAGCCGACGAGCGCCTGCCGTTGATGAGGAGAGGTGCGGCGAGCTTGCCAAGACCACGCGCGGCGGTCAATCAAGTCGACCGTCACACGGCGGAGGCTTTCGCGGAGTTTTTCGATCTTTGATTGCAGCACTTCGAGCGATGCCTCGGCCCGGCGATCGAGCTCGTCATTGAGCTGGCGCCAAATCCATGCGGCTGCAGGGTCGCGAGGGGGTTCGCCTTTGCCATGAACGTCCTTGCGACTGCGAATCGCAGTGGCCCAGGCCGGCGCGGCGCTTTCCAATTTGCTGAGCAGCGCTCGGCGAAGATCGAGGTCCGCCTGGCGGCTCTTCAATTCCAGAAGCTGATCGTAGGCTTCGCGGTAGGCGGCGCAATCCTCTTCGTGGATGGACCTCTGCAAATGAACCAAAATCTTGGCGGCGCGGGAGTTGCGTGAGGCAAGTTTGTGCCGGCTTTTCAGCTCGCGGAATTCTTCTTCGAGTTGCTGCAGACGAAGTTTTTGGTAGCGCGAGTGGAGAATCGGCAGCAGCGCGTCCGAAACGGCTTTGCCTAGACGCAGCAGTTCGCCTTCAGCACCAAGGACCGCGGGCTGTTCGGCAAGAAATTTCTCCCACCGAAACCCAAGGTCTATGAGCTGTTGCTGGAGGGGAAGCCAGGTGGATTCGTGCCAGTTCAGGCAATCTTCGATGGCGTCGCAGTACTGCATGAGCGTTTTTTCCACCTCTTCGCCCATTTGCGAGGATGGTGGAGCTCCCAGCGGAGCCATCTGGCGGTCCCAGCGCGCCGAGAGTTGCCGGCGAAGATTTTGAAGCTGCGCTAGTGTGTGAAGCGCGCGGAAGTGCTCGAGCGTCCGTGGGTGCGAGCGGTTCACCTTTGTGGTGTCGACGAATTGGTTCCAGGCTTTGTGCGTGAGCAGCGCGAAGGAGCCAAGTTTTCCTCCCTGTTCCAGGTGCCCCACAATTTCCGTGGCGATGCGCTGCAATTCTTCCGAATCCGCGGCTTCGGGAAGCTGCGGACCATATTTCACCAGAGTCTCTTGCGCGTTGGCCGCTTCCTCGTGAGCTTTATGAACGAGGGTAACCAACTGCTCCCACGGCTGGCGATGTATGCCGCCGTATTTCCCTGCATAGACCGCTGCGAGTTTCCACTTGTCGTTGCCCGAGAGCGGCTCGACCGCTTGCGTCAAGTTCGCGATGAGCGCTTCAAATTCGTCGGTTGCTCCCAGGGGAGCGCCTGATTGCCAGAGGTCGGAGCGAAAATCCAAATCTTCCATGCGGAGACGGTTGCGCTCGCCGACCGAAGAATCGAAGTCTTCCGGCCGTGGAAGATCGTGCATTTCGGGAAGCGCGCCCGAAAGGGCGGCTTCATCTTCAGCGGTGAGGGAAACGTTTGTGCGGTAAAGGTCGGTCAGCTCCGACGAAGACAGGGGCAGGGGCGCGACAGCGGCCACCGGACCGGGGACCCAGCCGTAAAATTCCTTTTCTTGCGCCACTTTACGAGCTGCGTCGGCGGGCAACCAGTGCTTCCCGGCAAGAGCCACTTCGCGATATTCGTCGGCGCGCGCCTCTGAGAGTTGGCCGCGCAGCTCTTCCAATTTCTTCAGCAAATCATGACGCTGGGCCTCAAGTTTTTTGGCTTCGAGCTCCAGCGCTTTCGCGTCCGCGCGGGATAGCCTTTCAGCGATCGCGCCGACGGCGCTTTCTAATTGCTTACGGCTGTCCAAATCGCTTTCGAGCACGCTAACGCATAAGGGACGGAGCTCCGGAACGATGTGGTGCCGCACCATGCGCAGGGCTTTCGTCGTGTGGCTGGTGACCAAAACGCTCTTGCCCTGCGCCAACAAATGGCCGATAAGGTTTCCGATGGTGTGCGTCTTGCCGGTGCCCGGAGGGCCTTGAACCAGGACGCCTCCGTGTTCTTCGAGCTGCTTGGCGATACGAATCTGTTCCGGGTTGGCGGGCTTGCTGAGCAAAACGTCGACGCCGGTTTCGGTTACGGGGTTCTCATCCGAGGCTTCCTGGTCGCTAGGTTCAGCATCGGGGAGGGGCGATTCTTCGCCAACAATATTAAGGAGAGACCACGGCAGGTCGCCGCGGGTACGAACATCCGCAAGGATGCCTTCAATCGCCGCGGCGTAACCCAACGTGCGAGCGCGGAGGAAGATGACTGGATCGCGGCCGACGCTGGGGTCAGGTTGCTCGCCGCGTGGGGAGCTTTCTTCGATGAATTCGCCGCGAGGGGAGAGCTGCACGACCATGCGCTTCAGAAAATTGGAAGTCGTGCCGTTGTATAAAGGATGAAAGCCGCCCTGCTCGATTTCTTCGCGGCAGCGGCCAATGGCGCGGCCGTCCACATCCGCCATCGATTGGAAGAGAGCGGAATAAAGCTCGACAGGATATTCCGCTTCAGAGAGAGTGAATTCGGGAACCGCAGCATCGAACTGAAGCTGCAAGCGCTGCAATACAATCGGGTGGAAAATCTCGCCTTCCGGGCGCTGCCAGCTCAGGATGCCGTCTCCCAACACCAGCTCCACCCGCTCCGCTTCACGGTCGATGCGGCCGTAGAGAGAATAGAAGGTCTCAAAGAGGCGCATCGCCTGGCGAGCTGGTTTTTCGCTGCGAGCCCATTCGTCGCGCTGAGGCGCCCAGCGGCGAAGAGCGGCCAGCCGCGCTGGAACCGCAGAGAACTCCACGGTCAGTTTTTCGCCATTTCCCTGGGCTTCCTCGCGCGACTCGACGACGCAAGCCAAGTTGAAAGGATCGTCCCAGCCCGGCTCCAGCCAGGAAACAACTTCATTGGGAGGTTCCGGAGCCTGCGTCAACTGCGGACGCTGGACGCGCAAGGAAAAAGTAGCGCTGGCAGCTGCTTCCGTTTGCCCATCGGCGCTCTTTCCCCTGCCGGAGCCGGACTTAGGCGCGCTTTGCCTGACGGCTGGATGCACCGGCAGGTCATGCAGCCAAAGATGCCAGGGCTGTTCCTTGATTAGTCGCTTAGGAGGATTGCGGTGCTGGTTCAGCGCCTCAAGATAGCGGAAAACGCGCGTGATCTTTTCGCGAGCAGTGCGAAGCTTCTCGGGATCCATAATTATCTCCGCCGCGGGAGTGTCAAGGCTGGGATGGGCTAGGAGGGGCCCCAGGATAACAGCGGCCAGCAGACATTCTCAAGTTTTCTAGAAGACAAACCCGACGGAAAATTTTTAGTTGCGAAGAAAGGCGCGATGAGAAGAAAAAAAATAGTAGGAGCTTTAGGGTTCAAGAGCAAACAAAAGGAGAAACCCACAGGGGAGAATTCGATACCGGACTTGTCCGGAATCACAGGAAACTTCTTTGGCAAAACAAACCCTTTTCGGTTGCGAAATGTCTAATCAAAGGAGAGAATACCTAGCCTTGCTAGCCGAAGCCTGCCTCCCACCACGGGCCGCTAGCTCGGAACATCTTTAACCTCGCCCAGCTCCTAAAGATAGCTCCGAAAAAATCCAAAGAGTGCCCTGGAAAACCTATGGATCAAAACCGCCGCCGATTCTTACGGAAAGTGCCGGACGATATTGCTTTCATTCAGATTGAACGGGATGAGGTCGGGAAAGTTTTGAACATCTCGGAGGGAGGGCTGAGTTTTAGCTCGATTACGCCTGTCCCCCGAAATCTGCCGGTGTACTTCTGGTTTTCGTTCAACCTGAAGGACCGCATCGAAGCCATGGGCGAAGTGACGTGGACCGATATCACCAGGACCATTGGAGGTTTGAAGTTCACGCAGCTTTCCCAGTCCAACCGTGAACTTATCAAGAAATGGCTGTCGCGGTTGCGCCGTGAAGAGCCTCCGGAAGAAATTGAGTCTGCGGAAGAAGAGATTCCGGAGCCGGAAGAGGAATCGCTTGCTCCCCAGCTTGTCGCGGTCGGGGCCCCCGAACCGTTTCGCACAAAACGGCTCGCTATCCCGGCAACGTCGCGTGGACTGGACCGGGTCGCAAGGTTCGTTTCCAAGGCGCGCGCGTACAAACCGATCTCCTCTTTCGGAGGAAAGACCGCCGAGGAACCGAAACCCGCGCCCGCAGCTCCGTTAAGAGCCACGGCATCTGCGCTAGGGACTGCTGTATTAGGAACGACCGCGCTGGCCATCGAGCCCCCAAAGCTCCTTCCGGAACGCCCGATGTTTTCCATGGAAGCCGGGCCCACGCCAAGCATGGCTTCTATGCCATCGGTAGACGCAAAGTCCTCGTCATTTGACTCGAAATCTTCATCGTTTTCCTCGTCGTTCTCTTTCCGTGGGCTCGAATCCCTGATCGAACTGGTTCCCCTGCAGCGCCACCTTTCTGCCAAGAAGCGGCAGCTTGTTTGCGGAGTTCTTCTCGGAATCGGAATTTCTGCCCTGGTGACGTTGCCCGCGCTAAAGTTCTGGAATTCGCGCGCGCATGCGGAAACGATTAAGCCGGCGCTCGCGGGTTCTTCGACGCCCACAAGCAGTGCGGCAAGCCAACCGCTTGCAGCGGATCCCGCCCCAGCATCAGCAGCCAAGGCAACCTACCCCGCTACGGGAATCTTCTCCGACCCCAACCCAGTTCCCTTGCCGACGAAAGGAACAACGTCGAGCTTTGCTTCCAGGACTCATTTGCCGGCGTCGTATTGGAAAGAAGTGCGGGGAGAGCCTTCCAAAACGGCCCCAGGGAAGACCCAGAAGTCTTCGACGGGAAAGGCCTCGAACGCTTCGACAACACCTGACAAAAGGTCTGGCACGAATCCCACACAGTTGTGGACCGAAGTTCAGGCTGGAAACAGCAAAGCTGCGGTTGAACTTGCGGAACTTTATCTTAAGGGGAACGGCGTGCCGAAAAACTGCCAGCAAGCGCGCGTCTTACTCTTGGCGGCCTCCGAAAAGCGCAACACAGCTGCCATCAAGAGGCTCCACGACCTAGACCAGGGCGCCGCCTGCCCGTAGGCCTCTTCCATTCAAGGTTAGACCGGCCGGCGGATGCCCAGTTTGCGCATGCGGGCCTGCAGGGTGGTGCGCTTCATGCCCAGTAGTGTCGCGGCGCCCTTGGGGCCAGCGATGCGCCACTCCGTTTGTTTGAGTGCGCGCAGGATGTGCTGCCGTTCGGCCTCTTCCATCGTGGAGATTGGCGCAGCCAAGGAAGTCGCCGGGGCGAAGGAGTTTTCCTCCGCTGCCACCGGCACGCCGTTCTTCAATTCAGAGAGCGGGATGCGCAGTTCCTTTCCTGGCGACAGCAGCACCGCGCGCTCGATCAGATTTTCCAATTCGCGCACGTTGCCCGGCCATGAGTAGCGCACCAGCGCCTCCATCGCATCGGACGGAATGTAGGCGACCTCTTTATTCAAGCTGCGGCTGAATCTCTGCACAAAGTAGCGCACGAGAAGCGGAATGTCTTCATAGCGCTCGCGGAGCGCGGGGATCTGGATGGGAAAAACGTTCAACCGGTAATACAAGTCGTTTCGGAATAGGCGCTGCGCTACAAGTTTAGACAGATCCAAGTTGGTTGCGGCAACCACGCGAACGTCCCCGCGCTGCGTGCGGGTGCTCCCCAGCCGCTCGAATTCCTGTTCCTGAAGCACGCGCAGCAATTTGGGCTGCAGCTCCAGCGGGATGTCGCCTACTTCATCGAGAAAAAGCGTGCCCTTGTCCGCCAACTCAAAACGCCCGATTTTTTGATTAATCGCTCCGGTAAACGCGCCACGTTCGTGTCCGAAAAGCTCCGATTCGAGCAGTCCCGAAGGAATCGCCGCGCAATTGATTTTTACAAACGTGCGGTCGCGGCGCGGGCTGAGATTGTGAATCGCGCGCGCAAAGAGCTCTTTGCCGGTTCCCGTTTCGCCCAAGAGAAGAACCGTCGTTCCCGCCGGGGCCGCAAGCTCCACCTGCCCAAGCGCGCGCTTCAGCGCCTGGCTCTCGCCAATAATTTCCTCGAAGTTGAACTCGCTGCGAATTTCCTCTTCCAGATAGAGTTTTTCGACCGCGAGCTTGTCCTTCAGCGCGTCGATTTCCTTGAACGCCAGCGCGTTTTCCACGGCAATCGCGATCTGCGCGCCCACCGGCTGCAGCAACTCCACGTCCGCCGGAGTAAAGGTATCGATACGGCGGCTCGCCAGATTCAATGTTCCAAAAGTTTTATCGCGGTGAATCAGCGGCACGCAGCAAACGGCCTGAACTCCCTCGCCGCGAAGGATTCTCACGACTTCACTGGGGAAGGCGTCCAACTCGGAGCCGCGCGCAATGCACGGCTGCCCCGTGGTGATGGCCCGGCCGGCGGGCGTGTTTTCCAGAGGCACAATCGTGTCCGGCTTGAAGATATTCTGGTTCGCCGGGAAATAAAATGCATAGATCCTCAGTGTTTTCGTCGCCGGATCCAGCAGCGCGAGGCTGGTGTAGTCGTGGTGGATCACGCGCTCGAGGCAAGAAACGATACCCGGAAAAAGTTCGGGGAGTTCGCGACTGGTAATCAGCACGTTGTTGACTTCAAGCAGCACGCGGAAGCGGTCGCGTTCGCGGGCCAACTGCTTCTGATAAGCCTGCGAAGTTTCCAAATTCAACGCGTTGTCCACGGCAACCGCAACCTGGCTGGCCACGCGCTGCATGAATTGCAATTCCGTGTCGCTGATGCGCTGCGGAACGAGACGGCCGAAGCCCATGGCGCCGAGCCGGTGTTGCGCCGTGGTCAGTGGAACAATCGCCAGCGAGCGCACATTGTGCTCGCGGTAGCGGGGCATGAAATCCGGGAAGCGCGTTTCTTCGTCGGTATCGTTGACGACAAACGGCTGCTGCGTCTCCCAGACCCAGCCTGCGGGATTCCCTTCGATCGTTGACTCGCTGCCCGCGACCTTGGCGGTCGGCAAATGCGTTTCGAGAACGTGGAGGCGCATGACGTTCTTCGCGGCGTCATGAAGCACCAGGCTCAGGAAGTCAAAATCAATCACCGAGTGCAAGCGCACGGCGAGGTCGTGGAACAGCTCGGGCAGCTCGCGCTGCTGCGCGATGGCCTCGCTCACTTCGAGCAAGGCTTCGAGTTGACGCCGAGAGTGCTCCAGCGGGGAGGAAGTCTGCACTTCCGGCGGAGAGATGACCGGTTCCGCCATAAAAGGCAGGATAGCATTCGCGTCGGTGGGCGCTCAACCTGAGCGATGTGCAGCAAGGTCGCGGCTCGTGTCCCAACCAACAAGCGCAGTTGCCTAGAAGAGCGATGAGGCGCATCAAGGCCCGTCGAGCTGGGTATTAAGGCGTTGAGAGTTGTGATCGAAAGAGCTTCTTCAAATCCTCCGGTGCAAAACAAAATCCTACGGCGTTGGCGGTTTAGGTGTGGGCGGTGCCGGCTTCGGCGGAGCGGGCGCGTTTGGTGGGGGAGCAGGATTTCCAGCCGGCGCATTTGGCGCTGCTGCCGCAGGTGCGGGATTGGGAGTTGGTGCGGCGGCAGGGGCGGGCGCAGCCGGTTTGGGTTGGATGGAGGCAAGTTCGACTTCAAAAACGAGAGTGGAATTCGGTCCGATCACTGGCGGCCTGCCCGATGGGCCATAGGCCAGATCCGAAGGAATAAAGAGCTGCCACTTGGAGCCGACCGGCATGAGTTCCAGCGCTTCCGTCCAACCCTTAATGACTCCCGTCACATTAAAGGTGGCGGGCTGGCCACGCTTATAAGAACTGTCAAACTCCGTGCCATTCACGAGCGTTCCGCGATAGTTAACCGTGACGGCGTCTGAAGCCGCGGGCTTTGGGCCAGTGCCCTCCTGAAGAATTTTGTATTGCAGGCCGTCGGGAAGGGTGGTCACGCCTTCTTTGGCCTTGTTGGCGGCCAGGAATTCGTCGCCTTCCTTTTTGTTGGTTGCGGCCGCCTGCTCCTGCTTGAGTCGCTGCTCTTCGCGCATTTGGGTTTGGAGTGCTTTCAAGGTGTCTTGCGCTTCCTGGTCGGTCATGGACTGCTTTTCGCCGGCGAGAACGTCTTTGATGGCGCGCGTAAGGACGGCCGGGTCAATTTCGAGTCCCGTCTGCTTGAGATTCTGGCCCAGCCCTTTGCCAACGTTGATGCCGATGGCGTAACTCTGCTTGTCCTTGTCCGTCTTGAGCGTAAGAGGCACTGAGGCCTTGGTGGTTGCCGTCTTGCTGGCTCCGGCTTTGCCGGTCTTGGCTGTGGATGCGGCGCCGGTCTTCGTCGTGGCAGCCGCGCCTGTCTTCGTAGCACCAGCTTGCTTGGCGGGAGCGGCGGCACCGCCCGCCGAAGAAGGTGTCTTGGCTGGGTCATTGGCCTGCGAGCCGGTTGATGCGGCGGGCTTCTTGGCGGGAGTCTTCGCCGGTTTCGCGTCCGAAGTCACCTTGGCGTCGGGCTTCGCGGGGGCCGAGGCCGCGGAAGAGTCTTGTGCGGCACTCGAAGCCGGCGCTTGCTGTGCGGGCGAACTCTGCCCGGCCCGGGCGGGCAACAAGAACATCGTTCCGGCGAGCAGCGTGGCAGCTACGCCAGATAGAAAGGTAGACGGCTTAAGAAAAGTTGGTTTTTGCATCTGGGTATTCTGGCATCCAGCGGCCAGCGCGCGCAAGGCAGGGTTGTTAGCGGCTTTGGTCTTCCGGTTCGGGAGGACCGGCGGGGCATTGCGCAGGAATTTCATCAGGCCGTCGCCTTCGGCTTTGCCTGCGCGAAACGCTCCAGCGGGTTAGCGGGTGGTGTGGTGGGGGGCGAAGACGGAGGCGTGGCGGGGGCCGGTCGAGAGGAGGCGATCGATGGCGGGGAGCGGCGCGATGCCGCCGCGGGCGCCGACGGCGGTGCAGTTGAGCGCGGCGGCGGCGCAGGCGAAGTCGAGCCGCTTCTGCAAGGGCCAGCCTTGCAGAAGCGCATAGATGAAGCCGGCGTGGAAAACGTCGCCCGCGCCGGTGGTGTCCACGGTTTCGACGTGAAAGGCGGGCGCGTAGTAGAACTGCGCGCCGTCCCAGGCGAGTACGCCGTCGGTTCCGAGCGTGGCCGCGGTGAGGCGGCAGCCGAAGCGGCGGTGCACGGCGGGAAGCGACTTCTGCAAATCGTCGGACGAGAATTCACCGGATGCGGGGGCAAGCTTGCCGGGAATGTCTCGGCTGGCAATGAGGTAATCCACGTTGGGCAGAAGCGCTTCAACGCCGGGATAAAGTTCGTCGAGGTCGGCGATGACGGGAACGCTGGCGGCGCGCGCCCAAGCGGCGGCTTGGGCAGCGGCTCGGGTGTCGTGGCCGTCGAGATGAAGAGCGCGGGAGTGGATGATCCAGTCGCGCTGAAGCTCTTCGGGGCGAAGGGCGAGTCGATGGTCGCGCCGCCAGAGGACGGTGCGCTCGCCGGAGTCGTCAATGAGAATGAACGCTTGCTGGCTGGGGCAGTCTGGCGCGGTGAGGAGATGCGCTTCGACGCCGAGGCGTGAAAATTCCGCGGCGTGGAGTGCGGCGGCGCTGTCTCCTCCGACTTTGCCGACGTAGCGTGTGCGGAGTCCCCACTGCTGGCAGGCGATGACGGCGGTGGCGGTTTGACCGCCGGGGAGAATGGTGGTGGGGCGGATCTCGACTTTGTCTCCACGCGCGGGATAGTGCGCGACGGGGATGAGCGTGTCGGTGGCGTTGAGGCCAACGCCGACAAGGTCAACTTGTTCCACGTTCGAGAGAGTCCTCCTGCTGAGGGTACTGTAATTGAAGAGTGGAAGTGATTGCAAAGCAGTAGTGCCGCGATGCAATGAGCGTGCCAGCATGTTGAATCCAGCCAGGATTCACTTCGGAATGACAGCGAAGAAAAAGAACGGTCTAAAGACCCGCCACTAGATCCGGAGAAGCGCGGAGAATTGCAAAGCGGCGAGTGAGAACCAGAGTCGAGGAGGTTGAAGGTTCAAGTTAAAAACTGGAAGCGAAAAGACACGAGAAAGGGCTCAACGCAGAGAACACCGAGAAGAAAATCGCAAAACAGAAATGCTCTTTAGTGGAAGCGGGTGGTGCGGTAGAGGGCGAGGGTGCAAATGAAAAGAAGAACGAGCAGCGCGATGGCCAGAAGAGCGGCGGGCAGCCAGTTCAGCGAGAGTTGCGGGACGCGCGCCATTGACGCGAAGACGATAAAGACGGCGGTGGCGGCTGCAACCAGGAGCCCGTCCCAGACGGTGCGCGAGGGGGCGGATTCGCCGGCGGCTTGGCGGCCGTCCATGCGCGCTTCGACGTAGTCGGCGGCGACGCCGTAGCGGAGGCCTTCGCGCTGTGCGGCTTCCTTCCAACGCGTTTGCTCTTCGCTCTGCGCGGAGGAGAAGGCGATTGCCCCGACGCCGAGCATCATGAGGAGCGAGCCGCCGATGACTTGCGCGTAGGTGGAGGAGGCGCGGCCGTGCAGTTCGCCGAAAACGAAAATGCCCCAGAGCAGTCCCCAAAGCTGATTGGAATTGGAAAGTGGGATGCCGCGGCTGATGCCGACGTATTTGGCAGCGTATTGCTGGAAGAGATCGCCGATGACCCAGATGAATCCGCCGAGCATTAGCCAGAAGACGACCCCGCGCGCGCCGGCGAGTTCCTGCCAGAGCGAAGGCCAGCCGGTGTAGCCGATGGCCAGCGCGGACATCATACCGAGTTCGCCGAAAGTGAAAAAGGTGACGAAGGAGAGCGGGTTCATGCCGGTGAGATAGGCTTTACGGTAAGGAATGTACATCGTGCCCCAGAGCACGCCTGCGCCGAGGGCGGCCCAAACGCCTCGGAGCGAGTGGCCCGCCGGGCCTTGCGTGGAAGAGGCGAAGGCCAGAAGAGTTGCTCCGGCACACATGACGAGCGCGCCGCCGAGGACTCCGGTCCAGCGGCGCCAGCCGGCTTGGCGAAGCTCGTTGAAGAAAAGAAAACCCCAGAAAATGCCGAGGAGGCTGTTGGAGTTCCAGAGCGGGAAGGCGATGCTGAGGCCGATGTCACGAATGGCAAAGATAGTGAGTGTGTTGGCAACGGCCCAGAGGCATCCGGCGAGAACCGCCCAAATGATGAGGTGCGGGGCGCGGCGGACGTCGGCGCGAACCGAGGAGGTGCCGAGAATGAGCGCGGGGAGGCTCCAGCGCGCGAGAAAAACTCCAATGACCATGATGAGCGAAATTGCGATGGGAGAGATGCCGATGGAAACGAGTTTGGTGGGCGCCTCGGCTGCGCCAAGCCACGCCCCTGCGGTGAAGCCCGAGAGGATGCCGAGGAGTTGCAGTTTTTTCGCGCGCGAAATGTTTTGCGTTGACGATGCGCTCGGAGTCTGGGCTTCGGATGACATAATTTCTTCGTGACTCGATTCGCTAGCGCAGGAAGCTCAACAGCAACAATCCCGCGGCGAGAATGGCCACCGGCACCCAAAAATGAACGTCGGTGAGCACGCTGCGCAGCCTGCTCGATCCTACTTTCGGATTGTCGGTGTGGTCTAGCAAAAGCAGATTCCTCGCTGCGCTCGGAATGACGATTGTGTGGGTATCGCCATGGCAGCGTTGCTAGTAATTTTCGCGTTTGGTGTGGGCGGCGGTCTGTTCGCCTTTGTAAGCTTTCCAGGCTTGCGCGATCACGTAAGCGTGAATGGCGTCGGCTTCCTGAACGGTGAGGCGTGCGTTGGGGAAAGCAAATTTCGGCGGATCGGCGAGGCCGGGCATGCCCTTCGACCAGTGTGAGCCGCCCATTACGATTTGATACCAATCCTTGTGTACTTCGGGCGGCGCGTATCGAAGATCGGGGATGGCGCCGTCTTCGACCCAGGCGCCGCTGCCGTCAATGCCGGGCGAGTGGCAGCCTTCGCAGTAAAACGAGACGTAAAGCTTCTCGCCTTTTTGAATGGTGTCGAGCGTGGCTTTTTGTTCGGGCGGCTTCGGCACTGGCGGAACTGTGATTTGCGGAGTCGGAAACGGAACGTTGCCGCCAAGTTTGAAGGCATAGAGGCGCTCGGGGCCGCGCTTCGATTCCGGCGTGGCCATGGTGCGCGCGGGCGCGAACAAGCGCGAACCGGAGCCCCAGCCCACCGAAGTGATGACGTATTGCTCGCCGTTCACGGAAAAAGTGACGGGAATGGAGTCGATGGCGGACTTGGTTTGCAGGGACCAAAGTTTTTTGCCGGTGTCAGCGGAGTATGCCGCAAACTCGCCGGTTCCCTGCCCTTGAAAAACCAAATTGCCCGAGGTCGCGAGAACGCCCCCGTTCACGGCGATTTCTTCTTCGACGGACCAGCGCGCCGATTCCGCAACGGGATCCCAAGCGATGAGCCTGCCAAACAGTCCGGCGCCGCTCTCGCCGGCTTCGACGGGCGCTTTCGTTTCAGAGCGGCGGTCGGTCGTTGGAATGTAAACAAGGCCGGTGAGCGTGTCATAGCTCATCGGCCACCAATTGTGGACGGTCCACTGGCGGCCGCCGCCTTCAGAAGCGGGAATGACGACCGGCTTGCTCGTTTCCAAGTCGTAGGCGGAGGCCCAGGTGGTTTTCACAAGGGGTCTGGCCGAGAGAAGCTTTCCCGTTCTCGCGTCGAGGATGTAAAAGAAACCATTTTTGGGTGCGGTCATGGCAACGTGGCGTCGTTCGCCGTTGATGGGCAGATCGGCCATCATGATTTGGTTGTTTTCGTTGTGTACGCCCTCGGTTCCGGTCTGATAGTGCCAGACGTATTTTCCTGTTTCCGCGTCGACTGCGACAATGCACTGGGTGAACAGTTTTTCGCCCGTGATTTGCGTGCCAGCCAGTTCGCCGTAGCCGACGTCGGCGCCGGCGGTGCCAAAAATGACCAGGCCGGTGGCGTCGTCATAGGTAATGGCGTGCCAGACGTCGCCGCCGCCGATTTTCCAGGAGCCTTCGCCATGCCAAGTCTTCGCCGCCATTTCGAGTTCTTTGGTTTCGTAGGGCTTGGAGGGATCGCCGGGCACGGTCCAGAAGCGCCAGAGTTCTTTGCCGGTTTCCGCGTCGTAGGCCGCTAGCGCGCCACGGACAGCGTCGTCCGAACCGTTGTAGCCCATGAGGACTTTTCCTTTGGCGACGCGGGGGGCTCCGGTGATTCCGGTTTGTGTGGGCTCGCAAACGGTGGCTTCCCAAATTCTGTTGGTGGTGGCGGCGTCAATTGCCAGCAGACGGCAATCGCCCGTGCCGACATAGACCTTGCCGTTCCATACCGCGACTCCACCGTTCGTGCGAGCGGAATAGGAGCCGTTCAAAGCCTGGTCCAGGCGGACTTGCGGGTCGTATTTCCAGAGGAGTTTTCCTGTGGCCGCTTCAACGGCATAAACTTTCGAAAGCGGCGCGCTGACGTAAATGACGCCATCCACGACGATGGGTTCGGAGACGATGCCCATCAGGCCGTCATAATCCAGGTACCAAGCCAGACCCAGGTTCGAGACGTTCGAAGAGTTGATTTGCTTGAGCGGACTGAAATGTTTTGAATCGTTGGTGCGCCCATTTACCAGCCAGTTGACTCCTGTAACGGCATCGGCGGCGATGCGCTCTTCGGTTACATCACCGGGCTTCGTGACGGCGGGAGCTGCGGAGGATGGCGAGAAATGGAGTGCGACGGCGGCTCCCATCGCGAGAAGAACCAGAGTGAGACCCAAGATTCGCCGTGCGTCCATGCCAGGCACCCCTCTCTGAATTGACCTACGCCCTGCTTCGGTGAGGAAGGCTCGCGCGATACTGACCGGCGCGAATTTGCCGCATGTCATGTTAGGTGCGCGGCGGAAGGAAAGTCAACGCGTGCCGTACAATGGAGGAACTCCTAGCTTATGTGAAATCCCTAGCGCGCTAATGAAGAATGGAGCGAAATGGAAAAGCGGCTGCAGGTGATGAAGTTTGGCGGGACCTCGGTGGGCGATGCGGCGTGCATCACGCGGGCGGCGAAGATTATTGTTGATGCAACGAAAGAATATCGCTGCGTGGCGGTGGTTTCCGCCATGAGCGGCGTGACGAACCGATTGATTGAAGCGGCGAATCAGGCGCGAGTGGGTAACGGCGCGCAAGCATTAGCGGTATTGGAGGCGCTTCGCAAGCAGCATCAGGCTGTGCTGGTCACCTTGGTGCCCGGAGAAAAAGAGCGTGAGGGTATCCGCGGGAAACTGAATGAGGTTTTCGCGGAGGGGCGGCGGCTTTGCGAAGGGACCGCTTTGTTGCGGGAATTGACGCCGCGCGCGCTCGATACGGTTTCGAGTCTGGGGGAACGGCTTTCCGCGCCGCTCGTAGCGGCGGCAGTCAAAGAAATAAACGCGGCGAGCGAGGCGATCGAAGCAACCGAGTTGGTCGTAACCGACGCGTTTCATGGCGGGGCAGAGCCGCAGATGGAATTGACGCGGGCTAAATCGCAGGCGCGGCTGTGTCCCCTGCTGGAAAAAGGAGTCGTTCCGGTGGTGACGGGATTCATTGGCGCGACGGTGGACGGGCAATTGACGACGCTCGGCCGGGGCGGCTCGGATTTTTCGGCGACGATTCTTGGCGCCGCGCTCGACGCGGAGGAAGTGATTATCTGGACCGACGTAGACGGCGTGCTGACGGCAGACCCGCGGCTGGTGCCGGAAGCGCGAACTATTCCGGAAATTTCTTATCGCGAAGCGGCGGAACTCGCGTACTTTGGCGCGAAAGTGTTGCACCCGAAAACGCTGAATCCCGTGGTGCAAGCCGCGATTCCCGTGTGGATACGCAATAGCTTCGAGCCGGAGCGGCCGGGCACGAAAATCACGCCTCAGGGACGAAGCATTGGCGGAGGAGTGAAGGCGCTTACGGCCATTCGCGACGTAACCTTAATCAGTGTGGGCGGGCCGGGAATTGTGGGACTGCCGGATGTGGTGGGTCGGACGTTTTCAACGACAGCAGAAGTACGAGCCAATGTTCTACTGATCTCGCAATCGTCGTCGCAAAACGACATCTGCTTCATCGTTGCGGCGACAGATGCTCAACGGACGGTGGAGGCTTTGCGCAGAGAGTTCGCCCGCGATTTAGCGCAACACGACGTGGAACACATTACCGTGGACCCGAATATTGCGATTGTAGCGGTGGTGGGGGAAAACATGCGCGGCATTCCAGGCGTTGCCGGCAAGACGTTCAGCGCGCTGGGCCGCAACGGTGTAAACCTGATTGCCATTGCGCAGGGGTCGTCAGAAAGCAACATTTCATTTGTCATTGAAGAAAAAGCGGTCAAGCAGGCGCTGATCACTACGCACGAAGAATTTGGCTTGGGTGGGCCTTAAGACTAAAGCAAGCGGGAAGGGTACGGCAGGGACGCAACGTTGCGCTTCAAGGCTGCCGCAAGATCAGCTGCAAGAGAATGAACAACAGCCAAATGACCCACCACCAGCGAATGCTCGGGGTCCCCGCGGGAGTTCTGGACAATTGCAACTTCGCGACCAAGCGTCTCCAGCGCAAGCCTCTTAGCGTGCTTCGATACATCCTCCGGTCGTGGTCTTGAGCTGCCCTCCCCAAAACCAGTAGATCACTCAGCAGATATTTACGTTTCGTGTCAAACCATTCTCCTTGCTCCAGCTTGCCGTTGAAATAATTCCGATGCTGCTGCCAGGTTTTCAAGAGTTCGTTCTCTTCCCCGAGCAGGGCGCAGGCCTCAGCTTCCCGGTGCGCTAGAAACTTTGCACAGTGGTCGTGGGGAAGCCCGGCCAGCGCGTCGCGGCAGGCAGCCCGCACTTCTTTCAACTGTTCCGAGCCCAGACCAGTCAAACTGTGTACATAATTGGCCACCACCCACATTTCCACTCCGGTCCTTGTTCGCCAATCCGCCAAGAGATCCCGGGCTTGACGCTTGCGCTTCAGCGCCACCAGCGCGCGGGCAGTTTCAGCCCAAGCTTCAACGTCCTCCTCTACCGCCGATTTGTTCTTCTTCCAATAAGAAACAACCAACCGTGTGTAACCCGAGTCACTGAGTTGTTTCATCAGGCGGGAGCGATATCGTTTGGGGGACCATGCCGCAGAGTCGACCATCTTCAGCAACTTGACCACTTCGCGGGCCCCGCGATCGGGGAGCCAGGTTCGCCAATGAGGCTGCAGAACAAGTTTTTTTGTTGTCCACCGTTCGACGGCATAGGCTGCCAAGATCGACAAGCCGGTCAAGGTAGGCTGAGCCCCCTGTCGCAGCCGCTCACAGGCTTTCGAGTAAGCAGCTTCTTCCCATTTCGCTCCGCGCACTGCTTTCCAGGCATACTGAGCCGGCCACGTCGACTCCTCTTTCTCCTGGAATATGACTTGAAGGAGCGTTTCAATGGCTTGGTCTTCTTTGCCAGCGTCACTTGCAAGGACTTCGGCAAATCGCGCGAGAACATAAGGGCTATCCGGATCGACCGGGCGAATCGACTCTATGACGGCGGCGGCCTCTGCGATGCGTTTGTTGCTTCGCAGCGAGTCGTAACGATTCAAATGCAGCGCGACTTCTTCTGGAAAGTCCTGCAGCAGGCTGGCCCATTCCGAATCGAGTTCTGCCGCGGGGAGACCGGCTTTCTCAAGCAACCTGAGGCGTTGTCGCCGGAATTGGGTGTTGGTTCTAAGTTCCAAAGGAGTCTCGCGCAGAACACTCCGCGCCTCTTCCCAGGATTTGTCTTCCGTCAGCCACTCCATCAGCACATTCCATCCCCAGCCATATGATGGCATTTCATGCAGCAGAGCGGTCATCTCCGCACGAGCGCCGGATCTATCGCCTTTGGCCCAATGAATCCACGCAAGGCGGCCCATCGCGGGAGAGGGATCGCTGAGCCGCTCGCATATTCCGCGCATCACCTGCTCGGCTTCGTCATATCGCCGCTGTTCCACGAGAAGCATTGCTAACCAGTCTGCCGCCGCAAAAAGCCCCTCATTCAGCGCGAGACTTCGCCGTAGACACGACTCCACTTCTCCTTGGGCCGCGAAGTGCCTCCTCTCATTCAGGGTTCTACCTAGGAGGAACCAAAGGTAAGCTCCGCGCGGGTATAGGTTGACGCCTTCGCGCGCGGCTCCCACAGCAGCTTCGTAGTCTCCACCGTCCGAATAGAGCTGTATAGCCCGCTCGCGCCACGGCACGCTCTTGGAAAACTTAGTCGTAGCTTCGTCCACTACGGCGCGGGCCGCTTGGTGCCGCCCGGCTTCCATCAAAATGCGCGCTTGGACCTCGCAGATGTCTTCGTTTTGCGGATCTCTGCTGGCTGCAATCGCCAGTGTCTTGAGGGCATCATCAATCCGGCCATGACGCTCGTGCACGCGCGCCAATTGAATTTGCGCGGCAGAATTGTCAGGATGCCGCCGGACAATCTCAACTAGAACTTGCTCGGCTTCCGCGAATTGCCCTAATTTCCTGAGGGCATCCGCCAAGGAGAACCTCAATCCCAAGTGATACGGGAATCTATCAGCCGCCGGCTGCAGTAAGCCTAACGCACGTTGCGCATCGGTTCGCCCGTGCCCTTGTTCGAGCAACAGATCCGCGAATGCCTCGGTCACGTCCGGATCGTCCGGTCGCATCTTTTTCCATGCGGATACGGCCTTCTCGGCCTCTGAAACGCCGAACCGCCGGGCAACCAAGAGTGCTGTTTCGCGCGCGGCACCCAACTGTCCCGGGTAGCTCGAGAGCCGCGTCGAGAGTTTCTGCCAATACTCTTTTCTCTGATCGGAATTGAGTCTTGGCAGGCATTCCCAGATCTGACGGTAGCCGTACAAGTTCTGGGGATCGCGCGTGATGGAGTTCATCCAGTGCACAATGGCTTCAGCCCATTCCCCTCGCGCTTCGCACCATTGTGCGCGCAACCGCATCGTTGCGACGTCCTGCGGGGCAGTTCGCTCGCACTCCTCGATCAAGCCACGGAGTCGCGTCTTCAACTTGGCGCGGCGCCTTTCATCCTTTTGCCCGTAATCAGCGATGCAATTAAACGCAATCTGCCGCCAGGCCCACGCGTCTTCAGGATTCCGTTTTACCCTTCGTCGCAATAGCAAGTACGTCTTCCATCGAGGCGCTGATGTCTGCTCCAAATATTGGCCGTACAGTTGTTCCAGGTCATCGTGACCGGGATGTTGCGCAGACCATCGCGCCGCCAGCTTCAGCACGGCGTCGATTCCATCTCTCTTAGCCATCAGGCGTAGAAGCTCTCTGCGCGCCCCCATGGAAAGAGGCGATTCCCGCACCCAGGCTTCAGCATGATTGAGAGCTTTCTCGAGTTCCCCGCCCCGGGCGTAGAGGTCACACGCCGCTTCATGAAATAGCGCGGCTTTGCCAGCCTCCCGCAACCGGCTCAGCAGAGCAAGCGCCTCTTCCCAGTGCCCCATGCGGGCCAAAAACGGAACCACGAAACCAAGCAATTCAGAGGACTCTCCGTGATTCTTCAACGCTTCTTCACCAGCGTCCAACGCTCTCTGCGGATATCCCCAATCCTCCAAAGCACCAATCCATGTGCTCCAGGTGGTCACTGCGGACGATGATTCCGCAAAGCTCCTGGCACGCTTTTTCAGCCATTGTAGACCGTCCTCGATTCGCCCAATGTGGCCAAGTGCGTCACAGTATGCCCGCGCATAGTGCTCATTGCTCGTTTGCAGGCCCGCGGCAATTCGATAGGCCAGGACAGAGCCCTCCAGATCGTGTTCATCCCACAACAGATCGGCAAGCACATGCCATCCCTGCGCCCAGGAACCTTCTTTTGCAATGACACGGTTCAGCAGCGCGCGCGCCTGCTCGCGCGTTTCCGCGGACCCGCGAAGCAAATCGGCGTACTCGCTAACGTATGCGCTCGGAGGATGCAACCAGTTCTGTTGTGATTGAATTCCTGGCAGTACCCCCCTCGCCACCACGCTAGCCAGGGTTCTGCGCATCAAAGCCGTGTCCCCCAGCATTCGGCAACAATTTAATAGCCGCGCGCGGACGAGTGCCGATCCTGGAAATTGGTTTAGCAACACCTGAAATTGGATCACAGCCGCCCCGACTCTTCCGTCTTCGACATCCTGGATGGCCTTTAAAAGTCTTGTAACTGGATGCGTCGTGCGCCGCTTGGAAAGGTTCTCAACAATTTCCCGAGCGGCTGCCAACCCGCCCATCTGAATGGCTCGATGGTGTGCCACTCTGGCGGTCGCAGCCTCCGTATCATCCTCGGGCAACAGCCCATCTAGAAGCGCTGATCTCTCGGGCGGGACCACAGCCATGCCTCTCGGTCCTATGGGCGCCTCGTCCTTCCCAAGGCTTTCTAATAAATACTCCATCGTTCGCGGCACGCTCGGATCGTGAACCATGAGCGTGCCGGCGGCCTCGTCCAGGCCCACTACCGCCACGGCATGCGCATTTGCATCTGCTTCCAAAGTTGCAACAAACGCAATTCCGTTTTTGATGAGCTTGTTTGCAATCTCCGGGTTGGCACCGAAGAACCGGACTTCCAGCCCCTTTTTTTTCAACCATTCTGCTGCCCGCCACTCCGCTGTTCCCCCAAACGTGAGCTCCGTCGCCATACTTTCCGCATCGATTGAGACCCCCATTGCCGCGAGCGCCGAAGCTACGCTTGTCGGCAGGCACTCTTCGTATTTCTGGAGAGTCCGGCGAAACGGCAAACGAATGCGCTGACCGTCTGGTTTCTTGCGCATGTTTTCGAGCACCTTGCGATGAAACGGGGAGCGGACCTCCTCGGCCCAGCGCTCGATACTCAGGTGATCGTCTTTGAGCTCCGCGATATCCAATCGGCATCGCGCAAACCAGCTGCGCGCTTCGCGGTCAGCTAAGGGGGCCCTAAGCGAAGCATCCTCAACAAGACCCTCAGCCCCCCCTAATACGCGGTTGCGTTCGTCGCCTTCGATCGTCTCCGCTAGCGCACACGCATACCAGCAGGCTAGCAGCGCCACTTCGAATGACTCGGACGTAATTGCGGCAGCGGACAGCCTCGCAGCTGCCTCGGGAATCCGCCCTAAACTCACCAAGCTCTCGCCCAGGCTGCGTGTTCCATAGGGCGTTCCCTGGTTCATTTCCCACGCGATTTCAGCGGACCTTAGAGCGTCGTTCCGTCTGTCCTTGAGTCGCAATACGTCCGACTCGCAACTAAATACCCAACTCCTTTCGGACCGAAGCGACTTCGCGCGCTCAAGGCATGACTCTGCCCGATCGAAGTCGCGGTAGGAAGCCCAAATCACGGCTTGAGACGCGAGCCAACTCGCTTGAGTATCGGCGTCGGCACCGTCAAGCTCGGGATTGACCTCCCACTGTCGAAGTTCGTCAAACAGGTTTAATTTGCGCCAGCGCAAGCTGAGGGTGAAATAACGGACCCTGGCATCCCTCGGATTCACCTCGAACGCGGCCCGAAGCAGCCTTCGTGACAGTCGAGACCCTCCCACACGTGCCGCAAGTCTCCCAGCAAAGATCAACTCGTCGGAAGACAGCTCTTCCAGCCGCTGGGACTTCTTCCAGTAGCCTTCCGTCAGACCGAAGGCTTCTAAGAAGCGGTTCTGGTCATACAAGCTTTGCACTTGTGGAAGGGAAACGGTCATTGGCTCATTGGGAGGAACGACTCCTAGATGACAACCAGCCGATTCGCTTCCTGGAGTCCGCAGCAAAGGAATTGCGGTCCGGCCAGATACGAAAACCTCGGCAGCCGAAGCTTGGCGGAACCACGATACAAAGCTACGGATACGCGATGATACGTTAACAATGTTTTAGGAGGACAGCTCTTTCTAAAGAGCAAAGAAATGCGCAGAGAACAGTTACGAGGAATGGTAGGCCCTTCGGGACTGGAACTTCGGGCTTCTCGCGTGTCAACCAGATAAGAGGTTAGACCGTTGCGAGCGCCCTAGCGCGAATTCGGGTTGAATGCTAGCGAATTCCTAGCGACTTTACCCCTCCGCCAGACCGGAGACGCAAGGTCCTAATTTTCTATTGCCGAACATTAGTGTTTACGGATTTTCTTTAAACGGTCGTAAAGAATTGATTCGGCTTTTACCCGCGTTTAACGACTCACGCTCTAGCGTACCAGGGCCTGCCCGGTTGTATGTAAATCACGACATCGGTAGCAAAGAAGGGAGTTTGTATGAATCGCTGGAGACATCGGCCGTCAGCTCGGTTTTGGTGTGGGATCGTCGCATTGTGTTTGCGTTTTGGCGTAACCGCAACCCCAGTTCGCGCGCAATCGTTCCCGCAGTACGACCACGTTTTCCTACTTATCATGGAGAACGAAAACTACAACCAAGTGATCGGCAACACGAACGCACCGATCTTGAATGCGCTAGCACAGAATTACGGGCTGGCAACCAACTATCGCGGCGTAGCCGACCCGAGCGAACCCAACTACGTGGCGATGCTCGGAGGGGATTTCTTTGGCATCAACAGCGACGATCCCTACTGGTTCCCGGGGCACACCGTAAGCGCCAACAACCTGATGTCCCAGCTCGAAGGAGCGGGCAAAACCTGGCGGGGCTACTTCCAGAACATGCCGTACCCCGGCTATCGCGGCTATTGCTATCCCGATAAATGCAACGGTATTCCGGATGCGGACACACAATACGTCACGAAGCACAACGGCATTCCAAACTTCGCAAACCTGCAAACGTCGACGGAATTGGGAAAGATGTTCCCTTATACGCAACTTTCGGCCGATCTGGGGGCGGGAACCGTTCCGAACTTCAGCTACATCGTGCCCGACGAGTGCCACGACATGCACGGCGCGCCGCCCTGGTGTGTAGACTCGGACATCACCAATACAGTACAGCAGAGCTGGCTGATCGCGCAGGGAGACAAGTTTGCGGGCAGCGTGGTCAACCTGATCACGTCCTCTTCCACGTGGAAGACGGGCAACAACGCTATCGTCATTACGTTTGACGAAGGAAATACGGCCAGCAGCCAAATTGCAACGATTGTCATCGCGAATCATGGACCGCGTGGAGCAACCGACGGCACGGCCTACAACCACTACTCGCTGCTTGCTTCGTTACAACAAACCTTCGGGCTCGGATGCCTGGTGAATAGTTGCACGGCGACTCCGCTGTCTCCCCTCTTCACAATTACTGGCTCGACGGACATTCCGACCGTGCCTCCCCCGTTCAGCTTCCCGACGAACTCCGACACCATCTCGGCGCAAGGGGCCGGAAAAGCAGCCACTGCAGCTTCGCTCACCGGCAGCGGCTGGACGGTGGTGCCGAGTTACACGTTTGGATCGCGAGACAACAATCTGGCGGGCGTTTCGGCAGCCGCGTTGAATGACGCGTGGGCCGTGGGAGCCTACTATCCCTCTTCGTCCAACGTGCTGGCGACCTTAGCGCACCATTTTGACGGGGCCCGCTGGACGGCGTTCCCGTTGCCCAATGTGGGAGTGCAGGAAAACGTCCTCTACGCCGTTTCGATGCCGATTACCGGGAAAGCTTGGGCCGCCGGTTACTACGTGAGCGGAAAATTCGTGCAGCAAACGCTTATTGAGCACTTCGACGGGAACGTGTGGTCGGTAGTTCCGAGCCCGAGCCCAGGCGCGCTTCAAAACATTCTTTTTGGTGTAACCGCAATTACGGACTCCGATGTGTGGGCCGTGGGAGGCGAGCAGGACGCAAGCGGCCTCTGGCATACGCTCACGGAACACTGGGACGGGTCGACGTGGTCCGTCGTCAACGCGGTCGACGCCGGGTCGAGCGGCAATCAGTTCTATGCTGTGAAGGCCCTTGCAACGGACGATGTGTATGCCGTTGGTCAGCAAGCGGGCGCCGCATTTCCCAATCAGGCGCTCGTCGAACACTGGAACGGAAAGGCTTGGAGCGTGGTCTCCAGCCCGGCGGACGCGTCGTCTTCAGCTCTGCCGCTCGGAGTCACGGCAACATCCTCGACGTTGACCTTTGTCGGCCAGCAGGAAAGCGACACGGCACCCTACACGAACTATGTGGCGGCAGGCTCTCCTGGCGCTGAGTCCATCCAAACTACTCCGAACGCGGGAACGGGCGAAAACGATCTTTTTGCCGCGGCGACTGCGGCGGATGGCTCGACCTGGGCAGTGGGTTGGGACATTGATACGAACACCGGCAACCACGACCCACTCATCCTGCAAGGCAAGAACGGTGTGTGGTCGCTTGTTTCGAGCCCCACCATCGGAAAGGGTTCGGACACCGGCTTTGCAGCCATCACCGCGATTCCCGGCGGCGGGATGTGGGCCGTCGGAGTGACAGCCAAGGCCGGGGGCAACTACGCCACACTCATCGAATTCCACCCGTAACAGCGGGCGGAACTCAATTCAAAAAAGCAAGCTGTTCGGAGGCCTGGTCTTGTTGCCCGGCCTCTTTTTTTGGAACTAAGTCTCGACATTGCGCGTTGACACTTCATTCAGGCCGATAGCCAAGGGATGTTTCGGCTGGTAAAGACCGACCGCGCCCCCACCGGGAAGCTGTATCTTGGTGATCGAACCCCATCGCGCTTGTTGAACTTGAGAGCATTTGACGCCCTTTTTCGCAAGCGAAGCCGTCTCGGCCTTCAGATCGTCGCAGATGAAATAAAGTTCGTGGCCGGCATTCTCCTCTGACGGGTGGAATGCAGCTTCTCCCGGCGGCAGGGCAAAGATCAGCCAGCCATGACCTGCATCCACCGATTTCAACCCGAGAACGTCGCGGAAGAACGCGCGGTCCGCTTCGGCGTTTTTACTATGGATCACGACGTGGGCGCCGGAAATCATGTTTTCCTCCGAGGACTGAGGGGCTTGAACGGAGAAACTCTCGCACCCTATCATTCTGCAGAATATTCAAGAATGGTAGGCCCGTGGGGACTCGAACCCCAGACCTCTACCGTGTCAAGGTAGCGCTCTAACCAACTGAGCTACGGGCCTGCAAGTGAAT
>Ga0126378_10000446_pt1 | contig 30719 bp, 36 predicted proteins | sample PanSoiMetPlot_23_FD_92587 | JGI IMG/M metagenome (GOLD analysis project Ga0126378, IMG submission 92587) | Tropical forest soil microbial communities from Panama - MetaG Plot_23 | ecosystem: Environmental > Terrestrial > Soil > Tropical forest > Bulk soil | place: Panama | collected 2016-02-17
AGCGAGATCTCGACCACGCCGCCGGCCTGGCCTGGCGGCGGCGGCGCGGCGCTGATCTCCACCGCGCGCGCGGGCACGCCGTTCTGGGTGAGCGCCGCCGCGACCGCCCGGGCGCGATCGAGCGCGAGATTGAAGCTCGCGAGCTGCGGCGCCATGGTGTCCTGCTCGCCCTGCGGCCTGGAATAGCCGGTAACCCGGACGGTGCCGCCGCCGTTCTGCTGACGCAGCGCCGCCGCCTCGCGCACCTGAGCGAGCATCTCGGGCGTGAGCCGCGCGCTGTTGCCGATGAACAGCACCGATCCCAGCGTCATGCCCACGCCGGACGGCAGCGCGGCAGCGCCGCCCGCGTATGCAGGGTCGGTGGCCGGATCCGGAGACGGCGGTGCTGGCGGCACGTAGGGTGGCGGCAGGGTCGCGGTCTGCTGGGGCTCCGCCTGCTGCGCGCGTGCCGGCGAGCCGACGGGCGGCGGCGGCGGAGCGCGCGGCGTCTCGCCCTGCGGCAAGCTGCGGACGCTCGGCGCGGAGAGCGACGACTCCTGGGGCGGAGCTTGCGGCTGGCCGCGGCGCGGTGCGGCCTGCGGCGCCGCAGCGGCGGCTGCCGGCGGTACCGGTGCTGCTTCTACCGGCGCCGCGGCGCCGCCGGCCGGCGGCTCCGGGGCGTTGCGCGGCGGACTCGGCACGGCCTGCGGCGGCGTCGCCACGTATTGCTCGTTGCCCTCGATATATTTGGCGTTGGCGCGATCGGCCGCGAGGCTGTTGCGCAACTTCTCGCGATCGGCGGCGCTGAGCGCGTTGGTCGGCGGCGGCGGCACCGAGGCGAGATTGGGGTACTCGTCCTCGCTGCCTTTCTGGAGGTTCTGGGTGTTGCGCGCGTCGGACTTGGGATCGTCCTTGGACGCGCCGGAGACGTCGCGGTACCACTCGACCGGGTTGGCCCAATCCGGCACCGAACACGCGCTCAAGCCCACCGACACCGCGACCATCGCTGCCGCGGGCCATAGCCTATGCCGTCCTGACACTAGTCCACTCGCCGCCGCTCGATGCCCCATCGCGACCGTCGAAGTCCCCGGTGCCGAGCCCTGCCTCTACTCTCTGATCGACTAGGCATTATATAGAGCCTGCCACCGGGGGCGCCTCTGGTGTATGACAACGGTGTATTCAATCGAGTGTCCCGCGTCACTAAGAATCCTCCGGCGAACCAACAGGTAAACCCAGACATGGCCGATCCTTCCGGTCAAAATCCCGGCGGTCAAGGACCGGAAGCCCGCATTCCCGATCCGGTGCAGCTCTCGCGCGACCTCGCCGACATCGCCGAGCGCAGCCAGCGGCTGGTACTCGAGTTCCTCCAGCGCCAGCGGCCCGATGGGATCGGCATGGCCGACCCGCTCAATGTCGGCCAGGCCTTCCTGGAGATGACGCAGCGGTTGATGGCGGACCCCGCGCGGCTCGTGCAGGCGCAGCTCTCGCTCTGGCAGGATTACCTCAAGCTCTGGCAATCGACGACGCAGCGGCTGATGGGCGGGCCCGCGGAGCCGGTGATCGAGCCGAGCTCGGGCGATCGGCGCTTCAAGGACAATGCGTGGACCGAGAACACCGTCTTCGACTACATCAAGCAGAGCTACCTGCTGACCGCGCGCTGGATGCAGGCGACCGTCAAGCAGGTCGACGGGCTCGACGACAAGACCGCCAAGAAGATCGACTTCTACACGCGGCAGTTCGTCGACGCGATCGCGCCCTCGAATTTCGTGCTGACCAATCCCGAGGTGCTGCGCGCCACCATCGAGAGCGGCGGCGAGAACCTGGTCAAGGGCCTCGACAACCTGCTCAAGGATCTCGAGCGCGGCAAGGGCCGGCTCATGATCAAGATGACCGACCTCGAGAAGTTCAAGGTCGGCGTGAACATCGCGGTGACGCCGGGCCAGGTGGTCTACCAGAACGATCTGATCCAGCTCGTGCAGTACGACCCCGCCACCGAAAAGGTGCGCCGCCGCCCGCTGCTGATCATCCCGCCCTGGATCAACAAGTTCTACATCCTCGATCTCAGGCCCGAGAATTCTTTCATCCGCTATGCGGTCGAGCAGGGCCACACGGTGTTCGTGGTCTCCTGGGTCAATCCCGACGAGAAGCTCGCCGAGAAGAGCTTCGAGGACTACATGACCGAGGGCCTGCTCGCGGCGCTCGACGCCATCGAGCAGGCGACCGGCGAGCGCGAGGCCAATGTGATCGGCTATTGCCTCGGCGGCACGCTGCTCGCGGCGACGCTTGCCTATATGAGAGCGACGGGCGACGAACGTATAAAAAGCGCGACCTATTTCGTGGCGCTGGTCGACTTCAAGGAGGCGGGCGAGCTCTCGGTCTTCATCGACGAGGAGCAGCTGCATTTCCTCGAGGAGCGCATGCGCGAGCATGGGTTTCTCGAGGGCTCCGACATGGCCACGACCTTCAACATGCTGCGCGCCAACGACCTGATCTGGTCCTTCGTGGTGAACAACTATCTCCTCGGCAAGGACCCGTTCCCGTTCGATCTGCTGTACTGGAACTCGGACTCCACGCGCATGCCGGCGGCGATGCACAGCTTTTATCTGCGCAATATGTACCAGGCGAACAAGCTGGTGGTGCCCGGCGGCGTCACGCTCGGCGGCGTGCCGATCGACCTGCGCTCCATCGACACGCCGAGCTTCCTCCTCTCGACCAAGGAGGACCACATCGCGCCCTGGAAATCGACCTACGCCGCGACCCAGCTCTACCGGGGCCCCGTCAAGTTCGTGCTCGCGGCTTCCGGCCACATCGCCGGCGTGGTGAACCCGCCGGGCCGCAGCAAGTACGGCCACTGGGAGAACCCAAAGAACCCGCCGACGCCCGACGAATGGCTCGCGACCGCCAAGCAGTATCCGGACTCCTGGTGGCCCGCCTGGGACAAGTGGGTCGGCAAGTACGCGGGCGGCGAGGTGCCCGCGCGCAAACCCGGCGACGGCAAGCTGAAGCCGATCGAGAAGGCGCCGGGCTCCTATGTCCTCGTGAAGGCGAGCTGATGCCCGCGGGCAAATGTACCGGGACAGGTTCGCAGTTGACGGCTCGGCCAGCCGCCACTACGGTGCGCCTCATGAACGCGCAAGCCGTATTTACCCTCACGTGCTGGTGCCGAAAGCACATGCTTTCGGGGCCCGAGAGGACTTGCGCACACTGAGACTCGTGTAGCAACCAAACCATCTCGAGGGCCCCGCCGGATCAGTCGGGGCCTTTCGCATTTCAGGCCCCAGGACAAGCCGGCGGGACCTCCGAGAAAAAGCCGGAGGAGCGTTATGAGCAGCCTAGGACCGGACGACGCGTTGTTGGAGCGGGAGGACGCTGCAAGCGAGGTCCCGATCCCGCGGGTTTCTTCGCCGGCGATCGCGACCAACGTGGCGGCAGCCCCGCTCTGGATGGCGTTCCGCGACTACTATACGCGCGCGAAGGCGCGTACTCGACTCAACGCGAAGGGCGACTTTGACTGCGATGAATATTCGCAGGGGTGACAGATCCGGGGCGCGCCCACGTTACCGGTGTTGGTCCGCGAGCGCCGCGTAGCGCTCGGGGAGCGTCTCGATGTAGTGCGCTTCCTCCGCCGTTACGGCGCGCAGGAATCGCGCGGGGGTGCCGGCCCAGAGCTCGCCCGACTTGACGCGTTTGCCCGGCGTCACCACGGCGCCCGCGGCGATCCAGGCGCCGGTCTCGACTACCGCGCCATCCATCACGCAGGCCTTCATGCCGATAAAGCAGCGGTCCTCGAGCCGGCAGGCATGGATCAGCGCCAGGTGGCCGATGGTGACGCGCTCGCCGATCCAGGCATCGCCGTTCTTGACGCTCGACACATGCACCACGGTGCCGTCCTGCATGTTGGTGAGCGCGCCCACGTGGATCGTGGCGAGGTCGCCGCGCAGCACGCAGCCGTACCAGATGTTGGCGCGCGCGCCGACCTCGACCCGTCCGATCAGCGTCGCATTGGCCGCCACGAAAGCGTCAGGTGCTACCTCCGGCCTGTGATTGCGGAACGGCAAAAGCACGCCGCCGGTCACGTTGGCAGCGCCTCCTGCAAGCCGCTTGTCTCCGGGAGGCCCAGCATGAGGTTGAGGTTCTGCACGGCCGCCCCCGAGGCTCCCTTGCCGAGATTGTCCAGGAGCGCCACCAGCCGTGCCTGCCCCGCCTCGTCCGAGCCGAAGACGTAGAGCTTCATCCGATTGGTGCCGTTGAGCCGCTCGGGATCGAGCGTCTTCATCCCCGCGGCCTCCTCGAGCGACGCCACCTCGACGAAAGTGGAGCCCACATAGGCCTGAGTGAGCGCGCCATGAATGTCCCTCAGCGTCGGCGTCGCTGGCAGCGCCTTCAGCAGCAGCGGCACCTCCACGATCATGCCCTGCGCGTAGCGGCCGACCGCCGGCGCGAACAGCGGCTTATGTGAAAGACCCGTGTGCACCTGCATCTCCGGCACGTGTTTGTGCGCCATGGTAAGGGCGTAGATGCGGTAGGGCACCTTGGTGTAGCCGGGCGAGTTCTGGTTTTCGAACTCCGCGATCATGCTCTTGCCGCCGCCGGAGTAGCCGGAGACCGCGTTCACGGTCACCGGCCAGTTCTTCGGCAGCAGCTCCGCCTCGACGAGCGGCCGCACCAGCGCAATGAAGCCTGTGGGATAGCAGCCGGGGTTCGAGACCCGCCGCGAATTCGCGATCGCCTCGCGCTGCGTCTTCGACATCTCCGGAAAGCCGTAGGTCCAGCCGGGCGCCGTGCGGTGCGCGGTCGAGGCGTCGATCACGCGAACGGAGTTGCGCTCGATCAGCCGCACGGCGTCCCGCGCGGCGTCGTCCGGCAGGCACAGGATCACGAGATCGGCGGCGTTCAGCAAGTCGCGCCGCGCGGCCTCGTCGCGGCGCTTCGCGGGGTCTATCGAGACGAGCTCGATGTCCCGCCGCCCGTGGAGCCGCCGGTGGATCTGCAGGCCGGTAGTGCCGGCCTCGCCGTCGATGAAGACCTTGGGTGCCATCTCACAATCCCTCGAAAAACTGCGTCAAAAGAAAAAGGGCGCTTCGACCTCGATCGAAGCGCCCTCGCGAACCCAACCGGCGCGCGTCAGCGCTTCGAGAACTGGAAGCTGCGTCGCGCCTTCGCGCGACCGTACTTCTTGCGCTCGACCACGCGGCTGTCGCGGGTCAGGAACCCGCCCTGCTTCAGGAGCGGCCGCAGCGCCGGCTCGTAATGGGTGAGCGCCTTGCTGATGCCATGCCGGAGCGCGCCCGCCTGGCCCGAGAGGCCGCCGCCGCTCACGGAGCAGACGACGTCGTACTGGCCCGCGCGGTTCACGACGCCGAAGGGCTGGTTGATGAGCATGCGCAGCACGGGCCGAGCGAAATAGACGGGACTGTCGCGCCCGTTGACGGTGATCTTGCCGCTGCCCGGCTTGAGCCACACGCGGGCGATGGCGTTCTTGCGCTTGCCGGTGGCGTAAGCGCGGCCCTTGGCGTCGAGCTTCGGCTTTGCGGGTTCCGCCGCCGGCTGCGGCTCGCCCTGCTTGGCTTCGGTGAGCGCGCTCTTGAGCGCGCCCAGAGACTGAAGATCGGCCATCGTGCTCAGGCCCTCTTGTTCTTGCGGTTCATGGCGGCGACGTCGAGGAGCTGCGGCTGCTGTGCCTCATGGGGATGAGAGGCGCCAGCATAGACCTTGAGGTGGCCCATGACGCGCCGGCCCATGGGCCCGCGCGGCACCATCCGCTCCACCGCTTTGATGATCACCCGCTCGGGATGCTTGCCGGCGAGGATGGCGCCCTGGCTGCGCTCCTTCAACCCGCCGGGAAAACCCGTGTACCAGCGGAACACGCTGGCGTTCGCCTTGTTGCCGGTGATCTGCACCTTCTCTGCGTTGATCACTACGACATGGTCGCCGCAGTCCATGTGCGGCGTGTAGCTCGGCTTGTGCTTGCCGCGAAGCCGGTCGGCGACGAGCGCTGCCAGCCGACCCAGCACCAGCCCGCTGGCGTCGATCAGCAGCCACTTCTTCTCGATCTCCGACGGCTTCAGATTATAGGTCTTCATTTCCGTCACATCTCGGCGGTCAAGGTCGCGCAGTATGCTGATTAATCGGCGTCAGTCAACGTCATAAGATTGTGTTCTCTCAGACCCTTAGATGCCAGGGTATCATGATACCGCGCTACCGCGGCGGGATCGAGTAGGTGGCGGTGACATGGGCGACCATGTCGGGATCGCCTTCGCTGAAGAGCTCGACCTCGCCCACCGCGAGGCGCTTCCCCAGCTTGAGCATGCGAGCCTCAGCGATCACATCGACCGGCGCGGGCTTGCGCAGGAAATTGATGTTGAGGTTCGTGGTGACCGCGAGCTCGACGCGGCCCACCGCCGAGAGCACCACCGCGTACATTGCGAGATCCGCAAGCCCCATCAGCACGGGGCCGCTGATGGTGCCACCGGGCCGCAGCCAGTCGTCGTGATAGGGCAGCCGGAACGTGGCGCGCCCCTCCGACAGCTCGATGACCTCCGCCCCCATCATCACCGCGAAGGGCAGGCTCTCCTTCATGACCTTCTTGAACTCGTCGAGTGTGATGCGGGACATTGGGGGAACCTGTCGATTTGACAGCCGGGGTGGGCGCGGCCACGCTACCCGCCGTTCGCGGAACTATACAACGGGTGAAGCGATCGTATGAGTATGGTTGAGAACGCCAAAACGTCAGCGCAGAGCGCCAATCCGCCGGTGCTGCTGCGTCACGACGAAGCCGGTATCGCTTGGCTCACGCTCAATCGGCCGGCGCAGCGGAATGCGCTTTCGGCCGAGCTGATGTCGGCCCTGCAGACCGAGATCGACGCGATTGCCGGTGTGAAATCGATCAAGGTCGTGGTGATCGCGGGTGCCGGCTCTGCTTTCTGCGCGGGTCACGATCTTCGCGAACTCCGGGCCAATCCCGGCCGGCAAAGCTATGAGGCCGTGTTCCAGCAGTGCAGTCGCCTCATGCTGAGCCTGGTCAAGCTGCCGAAGCCCGTGATCGCCGAGGTGCACGGGGTCGCCACCGCCGCCGGCTGCCAGCTGGTTGCGACCTGTGACCTCGCGGTCGCCTCGGAGGAGGCGCGGTTCGCCACACCCGGTGTCAACATCGGCCTTTTCTGCTCGACGCCCATGGTGGCCCTGACGCGCGCCATCGGCCGCAAGCCCGCGATGGAGATGCTGCTCACGGGCGATCTGATCTCCGCGGAGCGCGCCCGCGAGCTGGGTCTCGTCAGCCGCGTCGTGCCGGCTTCGCGCCTCGAGCCCGAGGTCACGGCGCTTGCCCGGCAGATCGTCGCGAAATCGGCGCTCACGCTCAAGATCGGCAAGGAGGCCTTCTACCGGCAGGCCGAGCTGTCGCTCGCCGAGGCCTACGCCTACGCCAGCGAGGTGATGACTCGAAACATGCTTGCGCGCGACGCCGAGGAAGGCATCGACGCCTTCCTGGAGAAGCGCCCGCCCAAGTGGGAAGACCGCTGACGCGACCAGAGACGGAGGACACCCATGACCGCCGTAGAGACCAAACAACGTCACCAGCCCTGCGAGATCCGCCATCGCGACGACATCGATTGGGAGACGATCCGTTGGCCCGGCGAGACCGGAAAAATGCTGTTCCATCCTCGGCCGGAGCGGCCGACCGAACCCAACGCCGGCATCCTCCGACTCGAGCCCGGCGCGCATCATCCGATCCACAACCACGATTTCGCGCAGGTGTGGTACGTGCTCTCCGGCACGTTCCTGATCGGCGGCAAGACCGTGACGCCGGGTGCCATGATCTTCCACCCTGACCCGCATTTCGAGGACGAATTCTCGACCGCGACCGGCGGGGAGATCCTGATCGTGCAGTATCCGGGTCCGACCACCGGCGGCCGGCCGATCTACGACAAGCGCTTCAACATGGAGACGCGCAAGCCGATCGCGGAGGAGCGCACCGACATTTGAGCGACGCCGCGATCAAGGTCGATCACGACCGCTACACCGACGACTATCTCCGCGGCGTGCTCAGGCGCGTGCGCGTCATCGCGATGGTGGGCGCGTCGCCCCACTGGAACCGGCCGAGCTACTTCGCGATGAAGTACCTGCAGGACAAGGGCTACCGCGTCATCCCCGTGAACCCTCGCGCCAAGGGCGAGACGATCCTCGGCGAGCAGGTCTTCGGCTCACTCGCGGAGATCCCTGACAAGGTCGACATGGTCGACGTGTTCCGGAATTCGGATGCCGCGGGTCCGCTCGTCGACGAGGCGATCGCCATCGGCGCCAAGGTTATCTGGATGCAGCTGGGCGTGCGCAACGACGCGGCTGCTGCAAAAGCCGGGGCCGCCGGGCTTACCGTGGTCATGAACCGTTGTCCTAAGATCGAGTACTCGCGCCTCCATGGCGAGCTCGCCTGGAGCGGCGTCAACACCGGCATCATCAGCAGCAAGCGGAAGAAGCGAGCATAGCCGCTTTCTCCCGACCTCGTATAGACTGCACGTGACATCCAGCGTCCTTCGACGCGCTTCGCTTGCTCATGATGAGGCAGGTTGAGAATGGCCCGAAGAAAGTCCCTCATCCTGAGCAAGCGACCGTAAGGGAGCGCGTCGAAGGACGCACCACGTCCAACCCAAAGCGGTACGCCATGGCTGATCGACCGAACCGTCCGGGCTTCGAGACCCTGGCGATCCATGCGGGTGCCGCGCCCGATCCCACCACGGGCGCGCGGGTGACACCGATCTACCAGAACACGGCCTACGTCTTCGACGACGTCGACCATGCGGCGTCGCTGTTCAATCTGCAGAGCTACGGTTACCTCTATTCGCGGCTGACCAATCCCACGGTGTCCGTGCTCGAGGAGCGCGTCGCGACCCTCGAGGGCGGACGGGGCGCCATCGCCTGCTCCTCGGGCCACGCGGCACAGCTCCTCGCCTTCTTTCTCTTCATGGAGCCGGGCGCGGAGTTCCTGGCCGCCAACAAGCTCTACGGCGGCTCGATCACGCAGTTCGGCCGCAGCTTCAAGAAATTCGACTGGCACGTGCGCTTCGTCGATCCATCGGAGCCCGAGAATTTCCGCCGCGCCATCACGCCCAAGTGCCGGGCGATCTTCATCGAGAATCTCGCGAACCCCGGCGGCGTGGTGGTCGACCTCGAGCCGATCGCCGGGATCGCGCACGACGCCGGCTTGCTGCTGATGGTCGACAATACGCTCGCTTCGCCTTACCTCTGCCGGCCCATCGAGTGGGGCGCCGACATCGTCATCCACTCGACGACCAAATACCTCTCCGGCCACGGCAACGCCATGGGCGGCGTGGTCGTGGACTCCGGCAAGTTCGATTGGAGCCAGAGCGACAAGTTCAAGGGCCTCACCGACCCCGAGGCCGCCTATCACGGCCTTCGCTTCCACGAGACCTTCGGCGATCTCGCCTACACGGCGGCAGGCCACGCCATCGGCCTGCGCGACCTCGGCACCACGCTTTCGCCGATGAACGCCTTCCTCACGATCATGGGGATCGAGACGCTGCCGCTCCGCATGGAGCGGCACGTCAAGAACGCGCAGGCGGTGGCCGAATTCCTGGAGAAGCATCCCGCGGTGGCGTGGGTTTCCTACGCGGGGCTGAGATCCAGCCCCTATCGGGGGCTTGCACAGAAATACCTGCCGAAAGGCGCGGGATCGCTGTTCACCTTCGGCTTGAAGGGCGGCTACGAAGCCGGCATCAAGCTGGTGGAGGGCGTCGAGCTGCTCTCGCACCTCGCCAATCTCGGCGACACGCGCTCGCTGATCCTGCACCCCGCCTCGACTACACACCGCCAGCTCACCGACGAGCAGAAGATCGCCGCCGGCGCCGGCCCCGACGTGGTGCGCCTCTCGATCGGCCTCGAGACCATCGACGACATCCTCGCCGACCTCGACCAGGCGCTCGCGAAGGCCGCGAGGTAGCGCCATGCCCATGGACACATCCGTCGAGGGGCTGCGCGTCATCGTCACCGCCGGCGGTGCCGGGATCGGCCGGCGCATCGCCACGCGCTTCCACGAGCACGGTGCGCGGGTCTTCATCTGCGACGTCTCTGAGTTGGCGCTCGCCGAGCTCAACGGCATCGAGCCCAAGATCGGCACCGTGCTCGCCGACGTCGGCGATCGCGCGGCGGTGGGCCGACTATTCGATACCGCGTTGTCCGCGCTTGGCGGGCTCGATGTGCTGGTCAATAACGCCGGCATCTCCGGCCCGACCGCGGCGGCCGAGGACGTGACGCCCGCCGATTGGGATCGCACGCTGGCGGTCAACATCAGTGGCCAGTTCTACTGCGCGAGGCTCGCGATCCCCGCCATGAAGCGCGCGGGCGGCGGCTCGATCGTCAACATCTCCTCGACCAGCGGCAAGACTGGCCTGCCGCTGCGCCTCCCCTACGCGGTCTCGAAGCACGCGGTGATGGGGTTTACCGAGACGCTCGCGCGCGAGGTCGGGCCGCACGGCATCCGCGTCAACACCATCCTGCCGGGCTTCATGAACAACGCCCGCAGCCAGCGCATCATCCGCGAGAAGTCTGCGGCGCTCGGCATCACGCCCGAGGCCTATCTCGCGCAGGGCCTGCAGTTCGTGTCGCTGCGCACCATGATCGAGGAGGTCGAGATCGCCGACATGGCGCTCTTCCTCTGCTCCCCCGCCGCCCGCCACGTCACGGGACAGGCGATCGGCGTCTGCGGAAACGTGGAGTACGAGCGGTAACTACTCCGCGGGCACCACCGCCGGCGTTGCGTATTTACCGGGCTCGCGCGGCAGGTAGATCGTTGCGGCGACGATGGCAACGGTGAGCGCGATCAGGATGCCGAACATCCAGAGGAAGTCGCCGGTCATGTCGAAGACGTAGCCGACCAGCGGTACGCCGAGCGCGGAGACGCCTTGCGCGAGGACGAACTTGGCGCCGAAGGCGGTGGCGCGCCAGCGGCCGGGCGTGTAGCGCACCAGCAGGCTGTTCTCCGCGGGACCCGTCATGACCTCCAGCGAGAACAGCAGCATCATCAGGCCGAGGAGCGGCAGCTGGGTCGCGTTGATCAGCACGATCAGGACCGGGACCTGCGCTACCCAGGCCCAGAGATAGACCTGCTTCAGCGGGTACCGGTCGGCGAGCAGTCCGCCCACGATGGTGACGCCGGCGCTCACCAGGAAGACTAGGCTCACGAGCCTGCCCGTCGCCGCCGTTCCGCCGCCGCCGATGAGATCCGTGAGACGCAGCTCGAAGAGCTTCGGCAACGCGACAGTCAGCATCTGCCACATGATGCCGGCGCAAAGCATCGTGATGGAGAGCACGATGAAGACACGCCGGATGTCGCTACGCTCGGGCTCGGGCACCGGCTTGCGATCGGTCTTGAGCGCCACCACGTGCCGGCCGCGCACCAGAAACAGGAGGCCCACGCCCAGCGCCGCGCAGCAGGCGCCCGGCACGATGAAGGCGGCGCGCCAGGACCAAAGTTCCGTCAAGCCGCCCGCGACGAAGGAGGCGACGCCGACGCCGAGGCTGCCGAAGATGCCGTTCCAGCCGAGCACGCGGCCGCGATTCACTGCGTTACGTACCAGCCACGCGACGCCCACGGGATGATAGATCGAGCCGAAGAGGCCGAGCGCGGTGAGGCCGATGGCGAGGCCCACGGGACCATCCGCGAGCCCGGTCCCGATCGCCGCCGCGCCGCTGCCGAGAAAGTAGATCACGATCATGTACTCGGCGCTCCAGCGGTCACCGAGCCAGCCCATCGGCAGCGCCGCGACGCCGTAAAGCACGAAGCCGGGCATGGATAACGCCAACAGCTCGCCGTATGTGAGGCCGTAACGCCCCTCGAGCGCGAGCACCACCGTCGGGTAGAGCAGCATGAGCATGTGCGTGAACAGGTGCCCGACATTCGCGAAGGCGAGCGAGAGGGCGGCGGAGCGCGAGCTCATCGACGAGTGTCCATGGGATTCGAGGCGGTCAGGCTGCCACGTCGGATTTCCCCCGGCAACTCGCGAGCCTGCAACGCTCCCTCTCGCCGATTACCGTTGCTCTCTGACCATCGTGGTCATCCGAGTACGAACACGACTCGGGTGCTTGTTGAAGCCCTGAAAGCGGACTACGATGTTTTCCTAACCTGGAGGAGCTGCTGGTGATGTCTACGGACGTCCTTGTTGAAACTAAGCCCTCCAAAGACAACGCGCCCATAGTTGAGACGAAAAGCGAGCTTCAGCCCTCAACGGCCCAGCGCGCTTGGCTCGTTCGCGGTTTGAGTCAACCGGGAGGGAAGTTGCCCCTCTTCGACGAGAGCGGGCAGCGAATCAGCCCGCGCACCATTCAATCGAGCATCGACCGCGGATGGGCGCAGCCTTGGTTTGCAAACCCGACGAAACCGGATTGGCTCGTCTGCAAGCTCACCGACCGCGGGCGCGAGGCCGTGCGGCGCCGGTGACGTCTGACGCGCGACATTAGCGTCGCGCTCCAAAATGCTGAATCAAAGAAGAAATGGTCGGGCATGTCAGATTCGAACTGACGACCCCCAGCACCCCATGCTGGTGCGCTACCAGGCTGCGCTAATGCCCGACCAGGAGATGGCGACTATAGGGGAACGGGCGCCCGCCCTTCAAGCCGCGGCTCCCTGATTTCAGGAAAGCCGGATCTTCCGCAGCACGTCGCGGAGGTCGGCGAGTTCCTTGCGGATCTCCCGAAGCACGCTCTTTACATCGCCGCGGTCATTGGCGGCCAATGGCAACGGCAGCGTGGGCTCCTCGGACTGCGCCGGCTCCTCCTCGATCAAGGCGGTCTCGGACGGCTCCGGGGGCTTCAGCTGACCTTCGCGCAGCAGCCGTTGCACGCCCTTGATCGTATAGCCGTCCTCGTAGAGGCACTGCCGGATGCGGCGTAGGAGGGTCACGTCCTCCGGCCGGTAGTAGCGCCGGCCGCCGCCGCGCTTGAGCGGTCGGATCTGCGAGAACTTCGACTCCCAGAAGCGCAGGACGTGCTGCGGCACCTCGAGCTCGTTCGCGACCTCGCTGATGGTGCGGAAGGCGGCGGCGGACTTCGCCTGCCGTCGAGCCGACGACGGATCGAAGAGCTCCGGCACGCGACGCCTACGCGGCGGGCTTTGGTGCGGTGCCGGCGCCGCTCAACGCGGCGTTGACCTGGTCCTTGAGGACGTGCGACGCCCGAAAGACCAGCACGCGGCGCGGCTGGATCGGGACCTCCATCCCGGTCTTGGGGTTGCGTCCGACGCGCTTCCCCTTCTTGCGAACGGTGAAGCTGCCGAAGGACGAGATCTTGACGATCTCGCCGCGGGCCAGCGCATGGGAGATCTCGTTGAGCACGGTCTCCACCAGCATGGCTGATTCATTCCGCGAGAGCCCGACTTCCTGGTATACGGCCTCGCTGAGCTGTGCTCGCGTTACGGTCTGCCCGGCCATTTGCGCCCCCGCCCAGATGTCCCTGACACAAAACCTTAACTCGGACAGGAAAATCCGTCAATTACAGAAGCTTGTTGAGAACTCTTGAAGTGCCAACCGCTGCGGCCGTCACATCACCAGCGAACCAGGCTCGCACCCCAGGTCAGACCGCCGCCCATTGCCTCCAGAAGCACCAATTGCCCGCGCTGGATTCGGCCGTCCGCCACGGCTTCCGCCAGCGCCAAGGGCACCGAAGCGGCGGACGTATTGGCATGGCGGTCGATGGTCACCACGACCTTCGCCGGGGCGAGGCCAAGCTTTTTCGCCATGCTGTCGATGATGCGGCGGTTGGCCTGATGGGGAACCAGCCAGTCGATGTCGCTCCCCTTGAGGTCATTGGCCGCGAGGGCCTCGTCCACGACCTCGGCTAGGCGTTGCACCGCATGGCGGAACACCTCCCGCCCCGCCATGCGCAGGAAGCCCGAGGTTCCCGTGGTCGAGGGTCCGCCATCGACGTAGAGCAGGTCATAGTTGCTGCCGTCGGAGTGCAGGTGGCTCGAGAGGATGCCGCGCCGGTCTTTGCCTCCATCCTCCGTCGCCTGCAGGATGAGGGCGCCCGCGCCGTCGCCGAACAGCACACAGGTGCCCCGGTCCCGCCAATCCAGAATGCGCGAGAATGTCTCCGCTCCGATCACCAGGGCAGTGCGCGCCTGTCCCGAGCGCACGAGAGCGTCCGCGGTCGCGAGCGCGAAGATGAACCCGGTGCATACCGCCTGCACGTCGAAGGCCGCGCCGCGGGTCATGCCGAGTTGCGCCTGCACTTTCGTCGCCGTCGCGGGGAAGGTGTGATCGGGCGTCGCCGTCGCCAGCACGATGAGGTCGAGGTCGTTGCCGGTCATGCCGGCCGACTTGAGTGCCTGGCGCGCAGCAGCTGTCGCAAGATCGGAGGTGAGCTCGCCCACAGCCGCCACGCGCCGTTCCCGGATACCCGTGCGCTGCACGATCCACTCGTCGGAGGTCGACAGGCGCTCCGCGAGCTCGGCGTTGGTGACGATCTTCCCGGGAAGGTAACCACCACAGCCGACGATCTCTGAACGACGGTCCATCTCAGACCGTCGCCGATTGGGCCTTGGGCGGTGCGCCGTGCGCATGCAGCCGCTCGAGCTCTTCGTGGATCTTGTCGAGGAAGCCATTCGCCTTCATGTCGACCGCGACCGCGATGGCATTGGCAAAGCTGAGCGCGTCCGCGCCGCCGTGGCTCTTTACGGCGATGCCCTGCAAGCCAAGGAAGACAGCGCCATTGTACTTGCGCGGATCGAGCCGGCCGCGCAGCCGATTGAGCGCGCCGCGGGCAAATATGTACCCGATGCGACCGAGCAGCGAATGCCGGAAGGCCGACCGGAAGAACTCGATCACCAGCTTGACCGTGCCCTCGGCCGTCTTGAGCGCGATGTTGCCGGTGAAGCCGTCGGTCACGATCACGTCCACGGTGCCAGCGCCGATGTCGTCGCCCTCGACGAAGCCGTAAAAGCTGATCGGCGAGAAAGTGTCGCGTAGCCGCGCCGCCGCCTCGCGGAGGGCTTCGTGCCCCTTGAGTTCCTCGGAGCCGACGTTGAGGAGGCCGACGACCGGCTGAACCAGCCCCAGGACCGTGCGCGCGAACACGTCGCCCAACAGCGCGAATTGCACGAGATTGTCGGCGTCGCACTCCACGTTGGCGCCGAGGTCGAGCATCACGCTCTCGCCGCGCCGGGTCGGGAAATAAGAGGCCATCGCCGGTCGATCAATGCCCGGCACGGTGCGCAGCACGACCTTGGACATAGCCATCAGCGCGCCGGTGTTGCCCGCGGAAACCACGCAGTGCGCCTTGCCCTCGGCGACGGCGTCGATCGCGAGGCGCATGCTCGATCGGCGACCCGACCTCAGCGCCTGCGACGGCTTCGCCTCGCCGCTGACGGCATCGTCGGTGTGATGGATGCTCGCGCGACGCGCGAGTTTTTTGTGCTTCGCCAGCAGCGGCCTGATCTTGCTTTCGTCGCCGAACAGCTGGAAGTGCACCTGCGGGAAGCGCTTCAGCGCGATATGCGCACCGCGCACCACCATCTCAGGCGCATGGTCGCCGCCCATAGCGTCTAGAGCGATGACGATCCCGTCGGGCACGGGCGTCGGTCCCTGCCGCTCAGGCGTTCTCCGCCGCCACCGCCACCACTTCTCGGCCGTCGTAATGCCCGCACGCCGCGCACACGTGATGCGGCCGTTTCATCTCGCCGCAGTTGGAGCACTCGACGTAGGTCGCGGCTTTGAGCGCATGGTGCGAGCGCCGCATGTTGCGACGCGACTTCGATACTTTTTTCTTCGGAACGGCCATGGAAAGAGCTCACGGTGAGGAGGGGGCCACGGAGGCGCGCTGCTTGTTAGCCAATATCGTCCGGAATGGCAACTTATTACGCCACTAATCCTTCATGCGCGGGCGCGGCGCATTCCCGTCCCATTCGAGGCTGGCGCCGGGGGCGCGCGGATAGGGGTCGAGCGCCAGCGCCAGCTGCTGCGTCACAGCCTCGCCGATATCGATGGCATCGCCATCGAACACCTCCGCCTCGTCGGTCTCGAGATTGACCATCACTGATTTGCCGGGTTCGGTCGGCCCATAGAGCACGGTGAAATCCTGCTCGAGCACGCTTGCTACTGGCTCGAGCGATACCACGCAGGCCTGGACCGCATCGGCGGCAAGCCGCCCATTCAGTCGGACCATGCCGCCGGCGAGACGCTGCAGGCGGATCTCGGCCTCCAGTCGATCGAGGGAGAGCAGGTCAAAGCGGCGCGCCAAGGCCTCGCGCTCCGCGGCCTCGGCGCGGATCGGGTAGATGGCCTCATGAGCGCCGAGCCGGGCGAGCTGGACCCGGCGCGAGAACTCCGGCGAGACCGCGGTCATGGTTCGACGTCCGACAGGGGCACAAATTCGATGCGAGCCGCCAGGAGCGCCGACAAGGGCTGGGCCGCGAGCGCCCCGTGCTGGCGGCGCACGTATCGCGCGACGGCAGCCATGTCGGAGGGTCGCACCGTCTCGAGCGTGCCATAGAGGTTGCGCCGAAGGGCCGACGCGAGCGCGGCATCACCGGTCTCGTCGAGCGCTGTCTCATAGGCCTTGATTCGGCCGTAGAGCGCCTGGGTCATCGCCCTGACCCGGCGTGCGACGCCAAGGTCGGCAGCGCCCATTTCGCGAAGCGAGCGGTCCATATCGGATACGAAGGCCTCGAGCACGGCACGCGAGAGGCCCATCGCGGCTCCGGAAGGGTCCGACTTCAGACGCCGCAGCACCAGGAAGATATGGAGTGCCAGCGTCTCGAAGCGTCCGTCGAGCGTGTCGGGCACGCCCAGCGACGAGAAGAAGCGGGGCTCTCGCGCCTGATCGACGATAGCGCCATAGAGGGCGCCCGCGGCAGGCGCCTCTCCAGGTGGGCGAAGGCCCAATAACTCTGCAATACCCATCGGTTCAACCGTCCCGGATCATGTCGGCCCGGTGATTGACACCGGCTCCGGCGCTGGCGCAATGTCCGCCGAGGAGCTTGGGACCCAGGGGAGCCATGTCACGCCTGCTATGCCGCCTCGCTGCCGTGCTGATGGCCACCATTGTGATCGCTCCGCTCTGTGCCTGCAGCCCCACCGTCAGCGCGCGCGGCAATCTGCCCACCGGCGATCAGCTGTCGCAGATCAAGCCCGGCGTCACCGATAAGGCCAGCGTGACTACCCTCCTCGGCTCGCCCTCGAGCGTCGCCAGCTTCGACGACACGACCTGGTACTATATCAGCCAGAAGAGCGAGGAGCTTGCCTTCTTCCGGCCCACGGCACGCGATCCCGAGGTGGTCGCGGTGGTGTTCGACAAAGACGGCATCGTGAAGGACGTGCACAAGACCTCGAGCAAGTCGCCGCGCGACATTCAGCCCGTCGCGCGCACCACGCCAGCGCCCGGCAAAGAGCTTTCGCTCATCGAGCAGCTCATCGGCAACTTCGGCAAGTTCAACACCAACAGCGCCGCCGGCAAGTAGCCGGTACCGGGCTCACGCCAGGGCGGCCAAGATCGCCAGCAGCAAGATCGCCACGATGTTGGTGATCTTGATCATCGGGTTCACAGCCGGACCGGCGGTGTCCTTGTAGGGGTCGCCAACGGTATCGCCGGTCACCGCAGCCTTGTGGGCATCGGAGCCCTTGCCGCCGTAGTGGCCTTCCTCGATGTACTTCTTGGCATTGTCCCAGGCCCCGCCGCCGGAGGTCATGGAGATCGCCACGAATAGGCCGGTGACGATGGTACCGAGCAGCATGGCGCCCACCGCGCTGAACGCCGCCCCGCGGCCCCCGATCACCCAGACCACGAGATAGAGCACCACCGGCGCCAGCACCGGCAGCAGCGATGGGATGATCATCTCCTTGATCGCGGCCTTGGTCAGGAGGTCGACTGCCCGGCCGTAATCGGGCTTGCCCGTCCCTTCCATGATGCCCTTGATCTCCTTGAATTGCCGCCGGACCTCGATCACCACCGAGCCAGCCGCGCGGCCGACCGCGGTCATGCCGAGCGCGCCGAAGAGATAAGGCAGCAAGCCGCCGATCAAGAGCCCGATCACCACGTACGGGCTCTGCAGTTGGAAATCGACCTGCACGTTCGGGAAATAGTGCGCGAGGTCGTTCGTGTAGGCCGCGAACAGCACCAGCGACGCCAGGCCCGCCGAGCCTATGGCATAGCCCTTGGTCACGGCCTTGGTGGTATTGCCGACCGCGTCGAGCGCGTCGGTGAACTTGCGCACCTCTTGCGGTAGATCGGCCATTTGGGCAATGCCGCCGGCGTTGTCGGTGACGGGCCCATAAGCATCGAGCGCCACCACCATCCCCGCGAGCGCCAGCATGGTGGTCGCGGCGACCGCGATGCCGAACAGACCCGCGACCAGGAAGGCGATGATGATGCCGGCGCAGATCACCAACACCGGCAGGGCGGTCGCCTCCATGGAGATCGCGAGGCCCTGGATCACATTGGTGCCGTGACCCGTCACCGAGGCCGTCGCGATGGTGCGCACGGGGCGATAGGCCGTCGAGGTGTAGTACTCCGTGATCCAGACCAGGAGGCCGGTCACCGCGAGGCCCACCAGCGCGCAGACGAACAGGCTGCCGCCGGTCACCGTCGCTTTCGTGACCAGCTCGACGCTACTGCCGAAGCCCACGAGCGCCGCGATCACGATCGCGATCAGAATCGCCGACAGCACGCCGGCGACGATGAGCCCCTTGTAGAGCGCGGCCATGATCTGCTGGCTCGCCCCCAGGCGCACGAAGAAGGTACCGACGATCGAGGCGACGATGCAGACCGCGCCGATCGCGAGCGGCAGCACCATCATGGTGTCGCGCGCGGCGCCAGCGAAGAAGATCGCGGCGAGCAGCATGGTCGCGACCACCGTCACCGCGTAGGTCTCGAAGAGGTCGGCCGCCATGCCCGCGCAGTCGCCGACGTTGTCGCCGACGTTATCGGCGATGACGGCGGGGTTGCGGGGATCGTCCTCGGGGATCCCGGCCTCGACCTTGCCCACGAGGTCGGCGCCGACGTCGGCGCCCTTGGTGAAGATGCCGCCGCCGAGGCGCGCGAAGATCGAGATCAGCGAGGCGCCAAAGGAGAGCGCCAGCAGCGCCTCCAGGACCGGCCGCACGTCGTCGCCAGGCAGCGCCGAGCGCAGGAAAGCGTAATAGACGGAGACGCCGAGCAGCCCGAGGCCGACTACCAGCATGCCCGTGACGGCGCCCGCGCGGAACGCGAGTGCCAAGCCCGCGCCGAGGCCCGAGCGCGCCGCCTGCGCCGTGCGCACGTTGGCGCGCACGGAGATGTTCATGCCGATATAGCCGGCGGCGCCCGAGAGCACCGAGCCGATGAAAAAGCCGATCGCGGTATACCGGCCGAGGGTGAGGCCCAGGATGATCAGGATCACGACACCGGCGAGCGCGATGGTGCGGTATTGCCGGTTGAGGTAAGCGCCGGCCCCTTCCTGCACGGCCGCGGCGATCTGTTTCATCCGGTCCGTGCCGGCGTCCGCGGACATCACGGAGATCGCCGTCACGACGCCGTACACCACCGCAAGCAATCCCGCCGCCACGATGAGCCAATAGCTCGCACTCATGGTCCCAGTCCTCTAATTGGATGAGCGTCCCTGGTTCCCCCCGGGACGAAAGGCGGCCGGAACATGCCAGAACGGCTGGGCCGAGGCAACACGGGACCCTCGGATCGGGCCGATTCGACGCGGGTTCGGGGATCGCCCCCTATTACGGGACCTGGCGCTCCCGCTCGTCGCGCGGCGCTCCGCGAACATGCTGCGCCGAACCAACCGAGTCGACGGATTTCTCAGCTAAAAATGGCGATAACCGCCGTCGGCGACCGAGATCGGCAGTCCGCTCCCATCGGTGACGCGAACGCCCGCGCCACGCTCGATGCGGCCAATCGCGGTCACCGCCACAGCGACTTCGCGGGCGATCGCCGCGATCTCATCGTCGGCACCGGCCGGGGCAGTGAAGACGAGTTCATAGTCGTCGCCGCCCGCCAGCGCCGCTTGCAGGCACAAGCGGTCGGCAGCGATTACCGCCCGCGCCGCCGGGGAGAGCGGGAGGCGCGCGGCCTCCACCACGGCGCCCACGCCGGAGGCCGCGCAGATGTGGCTGAGGTCCGCGACCAAACCGTCGGAGACGTCCATCATTGCCCGCGCCATGCCGACGAGGCGCTGCCCCAGCTTGAGCCGGGGCCGCGGCAGCCGATAACGGTCGGCGAGAACGTCGCGATGGGCCGCTGACAGCGCGGGCAAGTCGGCGCGCAGCGCGCGAAGGCCGAGCGCGCCATCGCCGAGGGTGCCCGAGACGAACACGGTGTCGCCCGGCTTGGCGCCGCTGCGCAGCACGGTCCGGCCGGCACGAACGCGCCCGACCGCTGCAACCGAGAGCGTCACCGGGCCCGTGGTGGCGACGGAATCGCCGCCGAGCAGGCCGATGCCGAATTCCTTCTGGTCGCGGGCCAGGCCCTGAGAAAAAAGCTCGAGCCAGGCCTCGTCCCGCTCGCGGGGCAAGGCGGTGGCGAGGAGGTAGCCGACGGGCACTGCACCCTTGCCCGCGAGATCCGACAGGTTCACCCGCAGCAGTTTTTGCGCGACCTGATCGGCGGGATCGTCGGGCAGAAAGTGGACGCCTTCGACGATCGCGTCGGTCGTCACCACGTATTCCTCGCCGGGCGGGCCCGGAATGATCGCGACGTCGTCGCGCAGGTTCAGGCCCTCGGGCGCGGCAAGCGGCGCGAAGAAGCGCGCGATGCGCTCGAACTCACCGAGCTTGGGCGCCGCCATCGCGGCCGGTCCCCGAGACCTCCGTCTCGCGCAGCGTGTGCGCGATCCGGTCCAGCGCACCGTTCACCATGCCGGGCTCCTTGCCGGAGAAGAACGCGTGCGCGATCTCAACGTACTCGTTGATGGCAACGCGCGCCGGCACATCGCTCCGCGCCAGCAGCTCGTAGACGCCCGCGCGCAGGATCGCGCGCAGCACGCTCTCGAGCCGCCGAAGCGGCCAATCCGGCGGCAGCGCGGCGGCGACGATGCCGTCCACGTCCTCGCGCCGCTCGCTGCAGCCGTTGACGAGATCCGTGAAGAAGCCGCGGTCGGCCTCAGCGTATTGATCGCCATCGATCTCGCGCCCGAGGCGATGGGCCTGGAACTCGCTCACCACCGCGCCCGGCTCCGCCGAGGTCAGCTCGATCTGATAGAGCGCCTGCACGGCCGCGAGCCGTGCGAGGCCGCGCTTCCCCGCGCCGGTCGGATCTCGCGGCGGAGAAAGTTTGGATTGTGCCGCAGGCTCGGTCATTTGATGCCGAAGTGGCGCTTGAGATCGATCATCGCAAGGCAGGCCCGCGCCGCCTCGCCGCCCTTGTTCTTCTTGTCGACGCGCGCCCGCGCGAGCGCCTGCCCTTCGTTTTCGACCGTCAGGATACCGAAGCCGATGGCGAGGTTGTGTGCAAGCGCCAAGTCCTGCAGTCCCCGCGAGCTCTGCTCGCAGACGTAGTCATAGTGCGTGGTCTCGCCCCGGATCACGCAGCCGAGCGCGATGAAGCCGTCGAAGCGCGCACCGGCGGCGACCGCGAATTTGATCGCCGCGGGAATCTCGAAGGTGCCAGGAACAGAGAGTCGCTCATGGCTGACGCCCGCCTGCTCCAGCGCCGCCAAAGCTCCTTTCAGGAGCTCGTCCGAGATGTGCGCGTAGTACCGCGCCTCCACGATCAAGACGTGCGGCCCCGCCGGCATCAGTCGCTCCCGACGCCCTCGATGGCGCGGCGCTCGACCACCGTCAGGCCGTAGCCCTCGAGGCCCACGATGGTGCGCGTGGTGTTGGAGAGCAGCACCATCTCGCGCACGCCGAGGTCGAGCAGGATCTGCGCGCCGATGCCGTAATCCCGGAGCTCCGGCACCTGCTCGGCGCCTTGCGCCATCATGCGCCGGACCCGGTCGGAAACCGCGGTCGGCGTGGGCTCGCGGATCAGCACCGCGACGCCGCGGCCAGCCCGGCCTATCATCTCGAGCGAGGCCTGCAGGATGCCGCCACGGCCCCGCGCCTTCGAGCCCAAGACGTCATCGAAGACATTGAGCGCGTGCATGCGCACCAGCACCGGTTGCGGGCGGTTGACGTCGCCCTTCACGAGCGCGATGTGCTCGGCGTAGGCGACTTTGTTGACGTAGACGACCATGCGGAACAGGCCGCCGTAGTCACTCTCGAAATCGGCCTCGATCTTGCGCTCGACGATGCGGTCGTGCCTTCGGCGATACGCGATGAGGTCGGCGATGGTCGCGACCTTCAGGCCATGGAGCTGGGCGAAGGCGATGAGGTCGTCGCGCCGTGCCATGGTGCCGTCATCGTTCATGATCTCGCAGATGACGCCAGCGGGGTATAGGCCCGCGAGCCGCGCCACGTCGACCGCCGCTTCGGTGTGGCCGGTGCGCACGAGCACCCCGCCGTCCCGCGCCAGCAGCGGGAAGACGTGGCCAGGGGTCACGATCGCTTCCGGCCCCTTGCTGGGATCGATGGCGGCCGCGATGGTGCGGGCGCGATCGGGCGCGGAAATCCCCGTGGTGACGCCGTCGCGCGCCTCGATCGAGACGGTGAAGGCCGTCGAGAGCCGCGAGGCGTTCTGCTGCGCCATCAAGGGTAGCTTCAGCTGCTCGACGCGCTCGCGCGTGAGCGCGAGGCAGATGAGACCGCGGCCGTGCTTCGCCATGAAATTGATCGCGTCTGGCGTCGCCATCTGGGCGGGGATCACGAGATCGCCTTCGTTCTCGCGCTCCTCGTCGTCGACCAGGATGAACATCCGGCCGTTGCGCGCTTCCTCGATGATCTCGGCGATCGGCGAGGTCACCTCGATGAAGCTCATGCAAGGTCCTTTCCCATCAGGCGCGCGACATAGCGGGCGATGAGGTCGAGCTCGAGATTGACGGGATCGCCGACTTTCAAAGAGCCCAGGCTCGTCACCGCCCTGGTATGCGGAATGATATTGACGCCGAAGCGGGCGCCCGTCACCTCGTTTACCGTGAGCGAGACGCCGTCGACGGCGATCGAGCCCTTGGTGGCAATGCCCAGCGCCAGCGCTCTCGGCGCCTCGAACACCAGGCGCATCGAGTCCCCCTCCTCGCGCTGGGTCAGGAGCCGGCCCACGCCATCGACATGTCCTGCGACCAAATGTCCGCCGAGCTCGTCGCCGAGCTTGAGCGAGCGCTCGAGGTTGACCGGCGTGCCGACGCGCCAAGCGCCGAGCGTCGATCGGCTGAGCGTCTCCCCTGACGCCTGCACGCGGAACCAGCCCTGCCCCAGCTCAATCGCCGTCAGGCACACCCCCGCGCACGCGATCGACCCACCGATCGCGATCATGCCGGTATCGTAATGCGTCTCGATCTCGAAGTCGGTGTCGCCGCCCGGCAGTACCGCGCGCACCCGGCCGAGATCCGTGACGATGCCCGTGAACATGGGCCGTAACCTAGGCTCTCGGACACTATAGGACAACGCCGGCGTCCGTCGCGCCGCCCCGCGCCGTCAGTTCCGCTCGAGCACCATCTGGGTCTGCGTCACCAATGCCACGGCGCGCCCGTTCTCCAGGGTGAGCCGGGTCTGCCAGACCATGGTGCGGCGGCCGATGTGCACAGGCGTGGCCTCGCCCAGCAGCCTCTGTCCCGCCGGTGCCGCCGCCAGAAAGTTGGTCTTGGATTCGATTGTCGTGGTGCCGGCGCCTTGCGGGAGGTTGAGCACCGTCCCGGCCGCGCCGAGCGTGTCCGCGAAGGCCATGATCGCACCGCCGTGGACAACGGAGTTCACGGTACAGAGCTCCGGGCGCACTACCATTGCCGCGGTCACGCGCTCTTTGGAAGCGCTCAGGAATTCGATGCCAAGCAGCTCCGCGAAGGGGAGCTTCAGCTGTCGCAGGCGATCGAGATCGCTCATAGTCGCCGAAAGGTCTCCAGGACGTCCTCGCCGAGCGCCTCCAGGGCGACCCGCTCGAAGCTTGGGGTTGACTCGAGCTTGTCGATGCCGAAGGCCTCGATCGCCGGCACACCGTCGCCGCCGATGAGCCGCGGCGCGCGGAACCAGGCGACGTGATCGACGAGGCCGGCCCGCAGCAACGCCGCGGCGAGGGTGGCACCGCCCTCGACCAGCACGCGCGTCAAACCGCGCCTGCCGAGCTCCTGGAAGGCCGCCGCAAGGTCGACGGTCTCGCCGGCGGCCGCCACCTCGAGGAGCTCGACGCCACAATCGCGGAAGGCGCGGTGTCGCTCCGGCGCGTCGCCCTTGAGCGTCACGAACCAAGTCGGCGTGGTCCGCGCGGTCGCCACCAATGCCGCGGTCAACGGCACGCGCAGGCGGCCGTCCACCACGATGCGCACCGGCGAGCGGTCGGCGAGGCCGGGCAGCCGGCAGGTGAGCTCGGGGTCATCGGCGAGCACCGTGTTGCTGCCCGCCATGACGGCATCGAAGCGGGCGCGCAGCAGATGCGCGCGCTCGCGCGCGAGCGCGCCGGTGATCCAGCGGCTCTCGCCCTCGGATGTCGCGATCCGGCCGTCCAAGGTCGAGGCGAGCTTAAGGGTGACGAGCGGCCGGCCTTCCTTGATGCGTCGAAAGAATCCCTCGTTGAGGGCACGGGCCTCGTCGGCGAGCAGGCCCGTCTCGACCTCGACGCCGGCTTCCCTGAGGCGCGCGATGCCGCGACCCGAGACGCGGGGGTCGGGGTCCTCCACGGGCAGGACCACGCGGGAAACGCCCGCGGCGAGGAGCGCGTCCGTGCAGGGCGGCGTCTTGCCCCAATGGCAGCAGGGCTCGAGGCTCACATAGGCGGTGGCGCCGTGCGCCGCTTCGCCCGCCCGCTCCAGCGCCTCAGTCTCGCCGTGAGGCCGGCCTCCGGGCTGCGTCCAGCCGCGGCCCACCACCGCGCCATCCTTCACCAGGACGCAGCCGACCGCGGGATTGGGCCAAGCGGAGCCGAGACCGCGGCGCGCCAGCGCCAGCGCCGCGCGCATATGGGCGATGTCGGCGACTTTATTCGTCGCCGTCCGCGCCGATCCGGCCGATGAACTCGCCAAAATCTTTCGCCTCCCTGAAATTCCGGTACACCGAGGCGAAGCGAACGTAGGCGACCTGATCGAGGCTTGCCAAGGATTCCATCACGAGCCCGCCGATCATGTCGCTGGGAATCTCGGTCTCGCCGGAGCTCTCAAGCTGGCGGACGATGGAGTTGATCACGCGCTCCACGCGCTCGGGCTCGACCGGCCGCTTGCGCAAGGAAATGTGGATGGAGCGCGCCAGCTTGTCGCGGTCGAAGGGCTCGCGCTGGCCATTTTTCTTGATCACGGTTAGCTCGCGCAGTTGCACGCGCTCGAACGTGGTGAAGCGCGCCGCGCAATTCGGACAGAACCGGCGCCGCCGGATCGCGGCACGGTCCTCCGTCGGCCGCGAATCCTTGACCTGCGTATCCTCGCATCCGCAAAACGGACAGCGCATCCGACCCTCCCTCGCGTGCTCCCCCGCCCTCGCGCCCTCAGAGCCCCGGATAGACCGGGAACCGCTCGCAGAGCGCGCCCACCTTTTGCCTCACCGCCGCTTCCACCGCGGCGTTCGCCTCGCCGTTCGACCGGAGCCCGTCCAGCACCTCGACGATGAACTCGCCCACCTGCCGGAATTCCGCCTGGCCGAAGCCGCGCGTGGTGGCGGCCGGACTCCCCAGCCGGATGCCGGAGGTCACCGTTGGCTTCTCCGGATCGAAGGGAATGCCGTTCTTGTTGCAGGTGATGCCCGCGCGCTCCAGCGCCTGCTCGGCGACGCGGCCGGTGAGCTGCTTTGGCCGGAGATCGACGAGCATCAGGTGGCAGTCCGTGCCGCCGGAGACGATGGCAAGGCCTCGTTCGGCGAGGCTCGCGGCGAGCGCCTTGGCATTCTCCACCACCGCCTTCGCATAGGCCTTGAACTCGGGCCTGAGTGCCTCGCCGAAGCACACGGCCTTGGCGGCGATCGCGTGCATGAGCGGGCCGCCCTGGAGGCCCGGGAACATCGCGCTGTTGAGCTTCTTGCCGATCTCCTCGTCGTTGGCGAGGATCATGCCGCCGCGCGGACCACGCAGCGTCTTGTGGGTCGTCGTGGTGACGACATGCGCGTGCGGCAGCGGGCTCGGGAACGCCCCACCTGCCACCAATCCCGCGAAATGCGCCATGTCCACCATGAGATAGGCACCGACGGCGTCGGCGATCTCGCGGAAGCTCCTGAAGTCGATCACGCGCGGATAGGCGGAGCCGCCGGCGATGATGAGCTTGGGCTTCTCCGCCTGCGCCACACGCTCGACCTCGTCGAGGTCGATGAGCGCGTCTTGGCGGCGCACGCCGTAGGCGACCGCGTGGAACCACTTGCCGGAGAGGTTGACCGGCGAGCCGTGGGTCAGGTGCCCGCCGGCGGCGAGGGACATGCCCATGATGGTGTCGCCGGGCTTCAGCAGCGCCAGCATCACGCCCTGGTTCGCCTGCGAGCCCGAATGCGGCTGCACATTGGCGAACTTGCACTCGAAGAGCCGCTTAGCGCGGTCGATAGCGAGCTGCTCGGCCTGGTCTACGAACTCGCAGCCGCCGTAGTAGCGTCGGCCCGGATAGCCCTCGGCGTATTTGTTGGTGAGCACCGAGCCCTGCGCCTCCAGCACGGCGCGCGAGACGATGTTCTCGGACGCGATCAACTCGATCTGGTTGCGCTGCCGTCCCAGTTCCTTCCGGAGCGCGGCGTTGAGCTCGGGATCACGCTCCGCGACGGTCGCATGGAAGAACGCATCGGCGGGGCGGGTGGCAAGGCTCGAGTTTTCCAGGGGCATGATAGTCCGCGATTGGGGATCAGGACAGTTTGGCGACGCGCCGCTGATGGCGGCCGCCTTCGAACTCGGTGCCGAGAAAGGCGCGCAGGCAGTCCTTGGCGACCTCGAAGCCCACCACGCGCGAGCCGAGCGCCAGGACGTTGGCGTCGTTGTGCTGCCGCGTGAGGCGCGCGGTCGTGGCGTCGTGGCAGACGCCCGCGCGCACCGCCCGGTGCCGATTGGCCGCGATCGCGATCCCGATCCCGGTGCCGCACACGAGTACGCCGCGCCCAGCCTCGCCCCTCTCGATCGCGCGCGCGAGCGCGTCGGCGAAGTCCGGATAATCCACGGGGTCGCGACTGTCGGTCCCGAGATCCAACACCTCGAATCCCAGGGACTTGAGCTCGGGAACGAGTAGGACTTTGAGATCGTAGCCGGCGTGATCGGCAGCGATTGCGATCGTCTCGACCATGGCTCCCGCGGGTAAAGGAGATAGCGCGCGCGATCCTACCAAATCTCGCGGGGCGGCGCGAGCATGCTACCATTGCTCGCGTCGTAAGCCTGCGCAACCTCGTGCGCCCGCACTCGGATCCCGACAAAATGGCCAAGCAAAGAGCCGGGTCGCCCGAGTAGCGTGTTGACACGTAGTAAAGACGCCGAAGTCGCCGTTATTAAGACAAATCGCCGCTTCTATTGACAATAACCGAGTCTCTTGCAAGAATAAACGCGTAAAAGCACGGGCTATGATTTAAGGGCAAGGTAAATGGCTGAACAATCTCCCGGGAAAACCGCGGAAGACCAGTTGCTGCGCATGACCACTGACGTGGTCGCGGCCTACGTCAGCAACAACACGCTCCCGACTGGACAATTGGCGGACATCATCGCGTCCGTTTACTCGTCGTTGCGGGCGCTTGACCATCCGCCCGCCCATGGGCGCGGCGACGCGCTCAGGCCAGCCGTGCCCGTGCGAAAGTCGATCACGCCGGATTATCTGATCTGCCTCGAGGACGGCAAGAAGCTCAAGATGCTCAAGCGGCACTTGCGCTCGACCTATGGCTTGACGCCCGACGCCTATCGCGCGAAGTGGGGCCTGCCTCCGGACTATCCGATGGTTGCCCCCAACTACGCTGAAGCACGCTCCGCCTTCGCCAAGCAGATCGGCCTCGGCCGCACCGGCGCGCGTGCCGGCCGCGCAGCCAAGAAATAGCGGGACTAAGAGCCCTTCTTCTGCTCCTCGTAGCGGCCGTTGTGCCAGACGTAGAAGACGAAATCGGGGTTGAGGACATCGCCCTTCTTGTCGAAGGCGATCGAGCCCACGACGGTTGCGTACTTGTGTGAGTGCAGCGCCTTCGAGAGGTCGGCGAGCTTCAGCGATTTCCCCTGGGCGGCGGCTTCGGCGAACACCTGCAGCGCGGCGTAACTGAAGAGCGTATAGCCGGCGGGATCATAGTCCTGTTTCTTGAAGGCCTCGACCACATCCTTGGCGGCGGAGAGATTGCGGGGATCGGGCCGGAAGGTCATCAGCACGCCCTCGCCTGCGGGCCCGCTTGCCTTCCAGAAGTCGTCGGTCACCAGCGCGTCGCCGGCGATGAACTGGGCCTTGAGGCCTTGATCCTGGGCCTGCCGGACCAGCAGCCCCGCCTCGGCCTGATAGCCGCCGAAATAGACAGCGGCGACGCCGGCCTGCTTGAGCTTGCCGATGAGCGCCGAGAAGTCCTTGTCGCCCTGCGCGATCTGCTCGTTCACCGCCTCCTTGAGGCCCTTCTTATTCATGGCCTTGCGGGCTTCCTCGGCCAGCGCCTTGCCGTAGGGCGACTTGTCGTCGATCACCGCGACTTTCTTGCCCTTGTACTTGGAGGCGATGTAGTCGCCGGCGACCCCGCCTTGGACATCGGCGCGCCCCGCTATGTTGAAGACGTTGGTCCACCCCTTGGACGCCGCATCGTCGGTGAGCTTCGGATCGGACGATGCCGGCGTGATCTCGGGGATACCGGCCTGGGCGTACGCCGAGGCCGCTTGGATCGAGGCGCCCGAGCAGAAATGGCCGACCACCAGCACGGCCTTCTGCTGCACGAAGGTATTGGCGACCGTCGCCGCCTGCTTCTCGTCGCAGCCGTCGTCGCCGACGGCGAGCTTGAGCTTCTTGCCGAGCACACCGCCCTTGGCGTTGATGTCGTCGATCGCCTGCTGCGCGCCGCGCTTCATCTGCTCGCCGATGAAGCCGAACGGCCCCGACATCGGCCCGGCGACACCGACCACGAGATCCTGCTCTTTCTCCTTGGGCTTTTCCTTGGGTGCGCTCGGCGGATTGGGCGGCGCCCCCACGGCGGTACCCGCCAGCGCCGCCGTGGCGACCAGGAATGCTGCTACGAACCGCCTCATGTGAACCCGAACTCCCAGAGTGCTGCTGGAAAGGAAGTTTCACCACGGAGGCTGGCGCAACTTCCCTCGCTCGCGAGAGTATCAGCGCAACCTGCGGCGCGCGAGGACGTCGTCGAGCGTGCGTTCTGCCAGGCGCTCTAATGCGGCTTCGCCGACCGTGGAACGCCGAGATGGTTTCCGGCGGCTTGGTCTACCAGCCGCCGGTGATCCGCCACGAAATGTTGTCGTGCTCGCGGAATTGCGAGGTTTTGGAGATCATCCTATCCGCGGAGTTCGAGACTCGGAGGCATGAAATTCGGGCGCGCGGTTGCCGTTCGGGCGGTTTCGCACTAAGACCAATGCATGAGCGGCATGCGCGCGATCAATCCACCGGGCTGGGCGCGGCCCAAGGGATACAGCAATGCCGTCGTCGGCCGCGGTACCATCGTGATGGTCGCCGGCCAGATCGGCTGGAACACTCGGCAGCAATTCGAGAGTGACGACTTCGTGGCGCAGCTGCGCCAGGCCCTCGCCAACACCGTCGAGGTGTTGGGCGCCGCCGGCGCCAAGCCCGAGCACGTCGCGCGCATGACCTGGTACGTCACGGACAAGCACCGCTACCTCGCGCGCATCGCCGAGGTCGGCGCCGCTTGGCGCGACATCATGGGCCGCACTTATCCTGCCATGACGCTCCTCGAGGTCTCGGCCTTGGTCGAGGATCGCGCGCTCATCGAGATCGAGAGCACCGCGATCGTCCCGGACGCCGCGACCTGATCGCAAGCCCGCTCCGCTACAAGCCACAAGGATTCCCGCCATGAGCCCCACCGCCGCTCGCCGCGACAAGCCCCAGGTGAGCGAAGCCATGCGCTTCGACTGGCAGGACCCGCTGCTCCTCGAGGAGGAGCTCACCGAGGACGAGCGCCTGGTCCGCGACAGCGCCCGCGCCTATGCGCAGGAGAAGCTGATGCCGCGCGTCCAGCGCGCCTTCCGCGACGAGCATTTCGACCCCGAGATCATGAACGAGATGGGCGCGCTCGGCTTCCTCGGCTCGACCATCGAGGGGTACGGTTGCGCCGGCGCCAACTACGTCTCCTATGGGCTGATTGCGCGCGAGATCGAGCGCGTCGACAGCGGCTATCGCTCCGCGATGTCCGTGCAGTCGAGCCTGGTGATGCACCCGATCCACGCCTTCGGCACGGAGACGCAGCGGCAGAAATACCTGCCGAAGCTCGCCACCGGCGAATGGGTGGGCTGTTTCGGCCTGACCGAGCCGGACCACGGCTCCGACGCCGGCGGCATGAAGAGCCGAGCGCGCAAGGTCGCCGACGGCTACGTGCTCAAGGGCTCGAAGATGTGGATCAGCAACTCGCCGATCGCCGACGTCTTCATGGTCTGGGCGAAGACCGATGACGGCAGGGTGCGCGGCTTCATCCTCGAGAAGGGCATGAAGGGCCTTTCGGCGCCGAAGATAGAGGGCAAGTTCTCGCTGCGCGCGTCCGTTACCGGCGAGATCGTGATGGAGGATGTCTTCGTGCCCGACGAGCAGCTGCTTCCCAACGTAAGCGGCCTCAAGGGCCCGTTCTCCTGTCTCAAGA
>Ga0126378_10000448_pt1 | contig 30676 bp, 36 predicted proteins | sample PanSoiMetPlot_23_FD_92587 | JGI IMG/M metagenome (GOLD analysis project Ga0126378, IMG submission 92587) | Tropical forest soil microbial communities from Panama - MetaG Plot_23 | ecosystem: Environmental > Terrestrial > Soil > Tropical forest > Bulk soil | place: Panama | collected 2016-02-17
GCTTCGCCGGGACGCAGGAGTACATGGCGATGGAGAAACTCGGCCAGCTGCGCCGGGCCGACGAGTGGGACCTGATCGTCGTGGACACTCCGCCGAGCCGGTCCGCCCTGGACTTCCTCGACGCGCCGCAGCGGCTCTCCCGGTTCCTGGACGGCCGTCTGCTCCGGCTGCTGACTGCCCCGGCTAAGGTCGGCGGCCGCGCCTACCTGCGCGTGCTGAACGCGGGGTTCGGTGTGGTGACGGGTGTGCTGACCAAGATCCTCGGTACCCAGGTGCTCAGGGATGTGCAGACGTTCGTGACCGCCCTGGACACCATGTTCGGCGGCTTCCGCGAGCGCGCCGAGTACACCTACCAGCTGCTGCGGGCGCCGGGCACCGCATTCCTCGTCGTGGCCGCGCCAGAAAACGACGCGCTACGGGAGGCGTCGTATTTCGTCGAGCGACTCGACACCGAGCGGATGCCGCTGGCTGGGCTGATTCTCAACCGGGTGCAGCTGCTGCCCGCCGCGCGGTTGTCGGCCGCCAGGAGCCTTGCCGCCGCCGAAGTCCTTCAGTCAGCGGGGCCGAACGGATCTCCAGCCAGCGAGGCCGGATCAGATGACACGCCGGAGGGGGCGGCGCGCGTCCTCGCCCTCGCCGCGCTTCGACTGCACGCGGACCGGATGGAACTCGCGGCCGTGCAGCAGCGCGCGGCCGAACACTTCACGGCGGCACACCCGCTAGTCCCTGTGGCGGAGATTCCGGCGCAACCGGAGGACGTGCACGATCTCGACGGCCTGCGCCTTATTGGCGAGGCCTTCGCGGTCAGCACAGATTCTTAAGCCAGCACAGATTCTTAAGCCAGCACAGTTTCTTAAGCCAGCACAGTTCTTCAAGGCCAGCACTGCCCGTGCGGCCACGGCGGCGTCTTAACCGGGCACTGGCTGACCGGCAGCTAGCTTGCGACGAGCTCATCCCCGGTGCGCTCGTAGTGGTTCCGCGCGTTCTCCAGGAGCTCGCGCCACGAAGTGACATCCGGTCGCCGGCGCAGCAGCGCCCGGCGCTCCCGCTCGGTCATCCCGCCCCAGACACCAAACTCGATGCGGTTGTCCAGAGCGTCAGCCAGGCATTCAGTCCGCACCTGGCAACCGCGGCAGATCAGCTTGGCCCGGTTCTGCGCCGCGCCCTGGACGAAGAGTTCGTCCGGGTCAGTTCCCTTGCACGCGGCACGCGCAGTCCAGTCCGTGATCCACATGTGGCCCAGCTCCTCTGATCGTCACGCCCGCAGGGGGGTAATCACGCCTCGGTGGCGTTTGGTTGCGGTCCGGAGCCGACTCGGGGCGTCAGGCTCCGACGAGTGATGGTCGCGGAAGAGTAACTTACGGAAGTCTCGCGCGCAGCGCTAGACCCCAGCGGGTCCATTCATGAATAGCCCAGTTGAGCTATACAGACACAAGCGACTAGCAGCTACACTGCGGGCGCGCTGAGCAGCGGCAACGTCCTTCCGTTGTCATTTGATTACAGACAGTGACGCCGATCCCGCGCACGAGTCGGTTTCGGACTGCGATCTGCGGGGTATTGGCTAGCGACTGCTGATGCAGCGTAGCCTGTTCGGGTGCTGCTCCCCGTTCGCCGCGCCGGCGCCCTGCCGGAGACTGTTGTCCGCCTCCTTGTCGTGACCGCCGCGGCCGCTCTGCTGGTAGCCGCGTCCGTAATCCCCGTGGTGACCATCGCCGGCATCGCCGCCAGGGACACCGCGAAGACCTTCAACGAGTTGTCCGTTGGCAAGCTCGGCGCGGCGCCGGTGCGCTCGGTGCTGTACGACTCCCAGGGGAACGTCATTACGTACCTCTACCCGTACGACGTGTACCGGGTGCCGGTCAGCTACGAGCAGGTCGCGCCGGTTATGCGGAATGCCATCGTGGCGATCGAGGACAGCAGCTTTTACTCTCAGGGCGCTCTCGACCCGCGCGGCACCGTGCGGGCCCTGCTGCACAACTCCGGTAACAGCGGGCTGCAGGGCGCTTCCACCATCGCGCAGCAGTACGTCAAGAACGTGAAGGTGCTGCAGGCGGGCACCAACCAGGACGCGATCAGCAAGGCCATCTACCCGGATCTGCGCCGCAAGATCCAGGATCTGCGGTTGGCCGCGGACGTCGAGCACGTGCTGACCCAGAACGAGCTGCTGGCCTCATACCTCAACGTCGCCTACTTCGCCAACCACGCCTGGGGCATCGAGGTAGCGTCGGAGGTCTATTTCAGCGAGCACGCGTCGCAGCTGACCCTGCCGCAGGCAGCACTGCTGGCCGGCATCGTCCAGTACCCGACCCTCTATGACCCGGTGGCCCATCCCGGCCCGGCCAAAGACCGTCGCAATACGGTTCTGCAGCGAATGTGGCAGCTGCACTACATCTCGCACGCCACCTATCTCGCGGCCGCGGCGGCGCCCATCGTGCTGCACCGCTCGTACGCGCCCCTGCACACCGGCTGCACCAGTCCGCAGGCGGCCAACGCCGCGTTCTTCTGCGACTACGTCACGCACGTGCTCCGCAATAGCTACCCATCGATCTGGCGCCAGATCAACAACTCCGGTGACCTGGCCATCTATACCACTATGAGTACGCAGGATCAGCGCGCCGCTGACAACGCCGTCAACCACGTGCTGCCGCCTAATAACCCATCAGCTAATCCCGGCAACAACGCCGATACCGAGGTGCTCATCCAGCCGGGTACCGGCGCGATCCGCGCCATCGCGGTGAATCGGCCCTACGGTTCCGGCCCCGGTCAGGACAGCATCGACTACGCCGTCAACTCCCAGTACGGCGGCGACCCATACGGCGTGCAGACCGGCTCCTCATCGAAGATCTTCACGCTGATCACGGCCCTCGAGCAGGGGTATCCGTTCGGGCACAAGATCAGCATCCAGAATCCGGAGACGGTCGGCCCGTTCTTCAGCTGCTCGGGCGGATACGTCGTGCCGCACCCGTTCGCCAACGCGGAGGCCGCTTTCAAGGGCTCGGAGACGTACATGCTCGGCGAGGCCACAGTCGAGTCGGTCAACACCTACTTCGTCAACCTGGAGAAGCAGGTCGGGCTGTGTAACGTGGTCAAGACCGCCGTGGCCATGGGCATGACCAGGGCTGACGGGACTCCGCTACTCGAGCCGGACAAGAATCTCGGCCTGGAGTCGGCGGACTGGTACTCAAGCTTCACCCTCGGTTCGGTCGGCGTCTCGCCCATGAGCATGGCGGGCGCCTATGCTACCGTGGCGGCCGGCGGGGTCTACTGCAGCCCGCAGGCCATCGTGAAGGTCCAGGTGATGTCCACCGGCCAGCAGCTGCCGACCAAGCCGAACGTGTGTCATCAGGCCATCCCATCGACCGTAGCCGCCGCTGCTAACTACATCCTGCAGCGCGTGCTGCAGCCACCGGGTACCGCCGCGGGCCGGGATTCGTTCGGCCACACCGCCGCGGCGAAAACGGGCACGGCCGACGGCGGCTTCTACGCCGCGTTCGCCGGCTGGACTCCAACCCTGGCGGGCTACGTGTCCGTGTTCAACCCGAGCTCCCCGACGACGACTGGCGCCATGGTGGGCGCCCACTCCTGTTACGCCTCTGACCCGCTCTACGGGTACTCGAGTGTCTGCCCCGGTCAGATGTTCGGCGATAACGCGCCCGGCGCAACCTGGGAATGGACGTTCCTGCACGCCAACCTCGGCGCGAACCTGGGCTTCCCGAATCCGCCTGGCTCGTACTTCTCAGAGGGCGGCGGTTTCGGCGCCCCGACCAGCAGCTGCAATCCGCCGAACACAGGCGCCACTCCTACTCCCAATCCCAGCCCCAGCCCGGGCTGCACGACCGGACCCAAACGCGGACCACCCACGCCCACCCCGACGAAAACCCCCTGATGCAGCGAGTCATGCTCGCCCCGGCTATGAGCTCGTGAGCTGGCTGCGCACCATGGCCGCGACCCGGCCGCCGTCGGCTCGGCCCGCCACCTTCGGTGTGACCGCCTTCATGACCTGCCCGATCCCGCCGGGACCCGAGGCGCCGGTCTCGGCGATGGCGGCGGCCACGAGGCCGGTGAGTTCTTCGTCGTCGAGTTGGGCGGGCAGGTAGGCGGATAGGACGTCTTCTTCCGCTCGCTCGGCGGCGGCCTGATCGGCCCGCCCAGCCTCGGCGAAGGCGGTCGCCGCTTCCCGGCGCCTCCTGGCCTCCCTGGTCAGGATCTTGATGATCTCGTCGTCAGTGAGGTCATGGGCGGCCGCGCCGGATACCTCCTCGTTAGTAATCGAAGTAAGAGCCATCCGCAGCGTGCGGGTGCGCGTCTCATCCCGCGCCTTCATCGCTGTGGTGAGATCGGCCCTGAGCTGTTCCTTAAGTGTCGGCATGGCCCTATCCTGCCGCGTTCAGGCCGTCGGCCGGTGAGGCCGGCGCACTGCCGCGGCCGTGGCACGATAGACGGATGCGAGCACGAACCGTCGTCAAGGCCGCCGCCGTGGCGGCCGTCGCGGGCGTCGGCTACTCGTCGGTCATCGAGCGGAACTGGTTCGCGCTGCGCCGGATCGAGGTACCGGTCCTGAGGGGAGGCGCCCCACCTCTCCGCATACTGCACATCTCGGACGCGCATCTGACGCCCGGCCGGCACCGGCTGATGTCCTGGCTGCGCACGCTCGATGCGCTGGAGCCGGACCTGGTGGTGAACACGGGCGACTCGATCGCGCACCCGCAGGCCGTCGGCCCGTTCCTGACCTCACTCGGGCCGCTGCTGCATCGGCCGGGGGTGTTCGTGTACGGCTCCAATGACCTGTACGCGCCGAAGCCCCGCAATCCGGCGCGGTACCTGTGGCGGACGAGCGCCGACGAGCACGCGCACGATGTCGACGACCTGCCCTGGGCGGAGCTCGGGACCGGCATGGAGAGCGCGGGCTGGTTTAACGCCAGCAATCGGCGGGGCCGGATCAAGGTCGGCGACCATGACGTCGAGGTGGCGGGCGTGCACGACGCGCACGTCGGCAGGGACCGGTACGAAGAGGTAGCGGGAACCGCTGACCGCACCGCTGACCTGCGGCTTGGCGTCATGCACTCGCCCGAGCCCGCGGTGCTGGATCGGTTCGCCGCAGATGGCTTCGAGCTGCTGCTGGCGGGCCACACCCACGGCGGCCAGATCCGGCTGCCTGGCACGGGCCCACTGGTCACCAACTGCGGGATCAGCCGGGAGCTGGCCAGCGGCCTGCACCGTTACCCCGGCACCGGGGCGGACAGCGAGCCATGGCTGCACGTGTCGGATGGGCTCGGCACGTCGCCTTACGCGCCGGTCCGGTTCTGCTGCCGGCCTGAGGCTACGCTGCTCACGCTCGTAGCCGGGATCAGCTAGACTTCTCGGGCGGTTAGCGGGGTGTAGCGCAGCTTGGCAGCGCGCTTCGTTCGGGACGAAGAGGCCGCCGGTTCAAATCCGGCCACCCCGACCCAGGTCACGGGCCACTCTCAGCGCTGAGGGTGGCCTTTTCTTATTGTTGTTCTTCGCCTACAGCCGCAAAGTACGGCAGCGTTTAGTTGCCCAGCTGGTGGCGTCGCAGGTCCGGTGGAAATTCGGGCTGACGCAGGCTCCTGAACGTGATGTTACGCTGCGGCTGTGGCGGCGCGCTCCCTGAAGAAATACATACTCTTCGATCATGACGGTGTTCTGGTGGATACCGAATTCTGGTATTACAAAGCTGCAGAACGCGCCCTGGCAGACATTGGCTTTACTTTGGACAAGGATCGATACCTCAGGGACATGAACCAGGGACTGGGCACCTGGGCCCAAGCCAGGGCGGCCGGTATAGATGAGCAGACCATCAGCAGGCGGCGTGCGGTTCGTAATGATTATTATCAGGAATATCTGCGGACAGAAGCCATTGAGATTGTGGGCGTCGTTGAGACTCTTGCCGAACTGTCAAAATACGTCCGCATGGCCATCGTGACGACCGCAAGACGTTCGGATTTTGACATCATCCATGAAAAGCGCCAGATTCAACAATTTATGGAATTCGTTCTTGTTCGCGACGACTATCAGCTCACCAAGCCGCACCCGGAGCCATACCTGACCGCCCTCAAGCGCTTCGGAGCCAGCAAAGAAGAGACACTGGTTGTCGAGGATTCATCCAGGGGGCTGAACTCCGCCGTTGCGGCGGGTATTGAGTGTGTCATTGTCCACAACGACTTTACAAAGGCAGGTGACTTTTCACGTGCCAGCTATCGAATCGAAACTCTGATTGAATTGAAGGATATCATTCTTAATGTAACTTGAACTTGCCTGGCTTATCGCGTGCGCTCCTCCACGTACTGGATGTCGACCAGGTCAGGCTTGACCTTGCCGTTCTCGTCCAGAATCTCGGAGAGGTCAGGCATGTTGTTCACCCTGTCGAGGATCTCGGCGACGCCCTCGTCATAGCCCGGCTCACCAAGTCCATGCTCCTCGCAGAACCGGACCAGCCGCCGCGCCTGCGCCAGCCGCCACATGGTGGCGAGGACCTCGTCCGACTCGGGGACGTTGCTCATCTTGTAACCTCACTGTTCTTGCCCGCCTCGTCCATGGGACGGCAGTCAGCCGGTGGTTAATCTCCTATCATCCTCTGCGCTGGCTGGATTCGGCGTCCCGCGCAGCGGTTACCCCAGGGGGCGGACTTCCGCTGGGCGATCAGTCCGCCATCGGCATCTGTGCCCGAAGCTCCTCGAGCTCGAGAGGATCGAGCGCCTCGACCATGTGCGCCATCCCGTACTCACGTTCCTTGGGGCTGACCATCGCCATGACTCGCTCAAACGTGCCGGCGAGCTCCTCGTCGTCATAAAGCGCCCATACGCGAGGCATGAAGTGACGCTCCTCGTCGTCAAAATGCAGCAGGCACATCGCCGTGTAGCGCTGAATCGAACGGTGGAGCTCGCGCCCGAGGAGCCGCCGTTTGGAAGGCTCTGGCACCTGGGTGATCTGCTGCAAGAGGTCGCCGATCTCGGTCTCGAGGCGCTCGATTCTCGCGTGGTCGTCACGGAGGCCTTCGACCTCCTCTGCCCATCCGTATGGATGGCGCGGCTCGCCGGGAGCGCGGTCATGGAGCAGAGGGAAGATGACTTCGTTCTCGTGTCGGGCGTGAGAACCGAGATTGTCCCCCAGCTCGTTCCACGAGGCGGTGAGCGCCCTTACCGCATCAAGGTTGGTGAAGTCGGTCTTACCGGACTGAAGGTTGAAAGTGATCATGGCGTGCCGCAGTGCCTTGTGAATCGTATGGAGAAGGTCGAATCGCTCCATTAGTCCCCCTCGGCAGCTGGATTCCGTTTCCCCATTAGGCAGGCTGCATTCCCGGCATTCTGGAACGGGCCGGTACAAGGTTTCCCGTGGCAGCGGCCAGCCAACCCGGTAGTCGGTCAACCGGAGAGGCAGAGCTAGCTCGTCTGAGCGTTCCGCGAGACGGAAGGTGACATGCCCATGAACGACGGGTGACCTAGCGTACGTATTGCCACCTCAGACGGGAGGCAGCGGATGACCGCTGGCACGCTTCCTGACAGCTCGCTCGCCCAGGCGACTCGTGGCTACCTGCGGATCGCCACGGAGGAGGCGTTCGCGCCGCCAGAGCTGATCGCGACGTGGCGCACCATGATCGAGACCGGCAGCTACAACGACCCCGGGTTTATCAGCCTGGTCAGCTTCTACACTGCGGCAAGAACCGAGCGCAGCAAGTTCGTGTTCGATCGACTGCAGGACCTGGGCGAGGATCGACTCGCTGATATGGACGCCGCGGGCATCGACCGGCAGGTGATCTCGCTGACCGCACCGGGCACCCAGGTGCTCAGCTCCGGCGACGCAGTCGCTATGGCCGGTCTTGCGAACGACCGGCTAGCGGAGGCCTGCCGCCGCCACCCGGACCGGTTCAGCGGGATGACCGCGATCGCCCCGCAGAACCCCGAGGCAGCCGCCGGCGAGATCGAGCGCGGACGAGACAAGCTCGGCTTCCACGGCGTCATCATCAACGCCCACACCAACGGCGAATACCTGGACAACCCGAAGTTCTGGCCGATCTTCGAGGCCGCCGAGGCCCTGGGCACGCCCATCTACCTGCACCCCAGCGCCCCGCCCCGGAACATGATCGGTCCCCTGCTGGACGCGGGCCTCGACGGCGCGATCTACGGCTTCGCGGTGGATACCGGCATGCACGTGCTGCGGATCATCACCGCGGGGGTCTTTGACCGTTTCCCATCGCTGAAGCTGGTGGTCGGTCACCTCGGCGAGGCGTTGCCGTTCTGGCTGTACCGCACCGACTACATGCATGCGGCGACGGTGCGCGCGCGGCGGTATGAATCTATGAAGCCCATCAAGCGCAAGCCCAGTGAGTACCTGCGTGACAACATCTGGGTCACCACCAGCGGCATGGCATGGGCGCCCGCCATCATGTTCTGCCGCGATGTCCTCGGCCCAGAGCGGGTTCTGTACGCCATGGATTACCCCTACCAGTACGCCCCGGCTGAGGTGACTGCGCACGAGAATCTGCCGATCTCCCCGGCGGAGAAGGCTGACCTCTTCCAGCACAACGCCGAGCGCGTCTTCGGCCTCCGTGTGACGGCGGCGTAGCCACCACGGCCACCCAGGTCGCGCTAGTGCCCCGGATGGTGGTGGCCGAGAACCCTGGGCCAGTCATACCCGAATCGCTGATGGCGGGGCGCCCACCACACTTCGGTGCAACCAGGCGCGCCGCACGCCACCTTGAGGTGTCCGCCGCGGGCAGCTCGGCTGGCCGGGCAGTCGCAGGGCTCCCAGGTGATGGTGACACTGCCGGGACGCCAGGGATGGTGACTGCGGCACTCCGGCGGAAACCCAGGCCATGGATAGACACTTTCCTGATCCACGGATGTTATTCAAACACATACTCGATAGCTGGGAGGTGCATGTCGCTGGCGGCGGCCCGCTGATCCATGGTTTGATTCCCTGATGTCTCCGGGTCACCTACTCAGCCTGGGCTTGCTGATCAAGGGCGACCGTGGATGACTGTCAGGCCGATTCGGTACCTGGGTGACCCTGTTCTGCGATCCCAGTGTGACGCAGTGACGCGATTCGACGACTCGCTGGCGCGCCTCGTTGCTGACATGCTCGACACAGTCAGGGAGCCGGGCCGCGCAGGCCTCGCTGCGAATCAGATCGGCTCGACGCTGGCGATCTTCACCTACAACGTCGACGAGCACGTCGGCTACCTGATTAATCCCGAGATCGCCGAGCTCAGCGGTGACGACGAGGGCCCTGAGGGCTGCCTGTCAGTCCCCGGCGTCACGGCAATCCGCATGCGGGCCGCGCACGCCGTCGCGACCGGAGTCAACCTCCGGCAGGAGCCGGTCACCCTTGAGGGCGCCGGCGAGCTCGCCCGTTGCCTGCAGCACGAGACCGATCATCTGCGCGGCGAGCTGTACATCGACAAGCTGGAATCCGCTGAGCGCCGACGGGTCATGCGGCAGATCCGCGGTCAGCCTCCATCGGCCACTCCTGACTGGTCGGGCTTGTGAACCCGCAGCCGAAGGGCCTCATCGGGCAGTTTGCTGCCCCTCTACGGGCAGCATTGGCCCCATCACGCCCAGGACTGCGCCCAGGACTGCGCCCACGCCTGCGCCCAGGACTGCGCCCACGCCTAGCCGGCCGGGATGCGGCGCCGGCCGGCGAATCCGTAGGCCACCGGGTGATACCAGCACAGCTCACGCTCACCCTCCAGCCAGCACAGCAGTACCGGCCCCCCGGCTAGCTCGGAGGGGAAGTCCAGCAGCAGCGGTGCGATGCCCTTGACCTCGAGGCCGGTGGTGCTGAACCAGCTGACCAGCTCGCTCAGCTGAGCCTGGAAGCCCTTTGCCTCGGGCAGCCCGCCGAGCTGCGAGCTCTCCCCGGTGGCCAGGGCTGCCTGGAGCTCGACAAGACTGGCCCGGACCTCGATCAGTGCATCGGCTCTCGTCTGGACTTCTGGCATGAGGTCACGCGCTTCGTCGAGCGTGAACGTCCGATCCATACGCCCAAGCCTGCCGGAATTGCACGAGCCGCGTCCACCAGCCGCGACCGCACGCCAGCCGCCTGCTACGGCTGCGCGCCGCCGCTGACCAGATGCGCGACACCTGGCACGTTGCCCGCGCTGTTCATCTCGCTGGTCTCATCGCTGCTGCCGGCTAGGTACTGATCCAGGAAGTCGATCGTCACCTGCGCCACGGTCGGCTCTGGGACCTGGTCGCCTTCATAGGGGGGAAGATGCTGCGCGCCGTACAAATTCAGGTAGTACCGGATCCCTGTGCTGTCTGCTTGGTACAGCTGAAGGCTGGCGGCTGGAGGATTGATCGTATCGGCGTTGCCCTGGACGAACAGCATGGGTGGCGTCGCGGCGCTAAACCAGCGTCCGGTGAACGCTGGCCACTCGGCACCCGCAAGCACGATCGCCGCCCGCAGGCCTAGATACCTGCAGCAGCTCATGGCGGCCATGGCCGCGACGGTGTCGCCGCCGTCGGAATGGCCTGCTACGGCGACCCGTGATGCGTCGATGAGGCCAGCGAGCGGGCCCTTAGCCTGCTCCGACAGCTCCTCGAGGCGGCCGATAACCGCGCTGACATCCCGGGGCTGGTTGATCAGGTCAGACTCGTACGGATTCTTCGTGTAACAATTTGTGTTCGGGAAATTCAGGACCGCAACGACGTATCCCGCGCTAGCCCATTGCGTCAGTAGATCGCTATACACTGCGCCGCACTGCAGGAAACCTGGCGCGAATACCACGAGCGGAAATTTGCCTGCACTAGCTGGTCCGCGAGCAGGGGCCGGACCAGACTGCCCGCTCTCCGGGTAGCGGACCATGACCGGCAGGATGCGGGTGCCGAGCGTGGCACCGGCCGCCTCGCTGACCGTGAAGGACTGCTCGGCTACCTGGTAATCACCAGCTTGGCCCGGCGGCCGCGGCGACACGGCGCTAGCCGAAGGTGCTGGTGAGGCGCCGTGATGCGCGGCCGGGAGATGCTGGCGCTGGTCAGCCGTGAGCTGGCGGACACCGTACCCGGCTCCCGCGAGCAGGACGGCGACGGTCACGGCGATGAGCGTCAGCCGCCCGGCGCTCCTCCGCGCGGGCCCGCCAGCGCCCCCCGCGCGCCGCCGTCGGTGGCGGGCGGCCCGGTCAGCCCGGCGCGGGTCTGGCGAGATTCTCTGCAAGACTGCAGACCTTAATGAAGTCTTCATTAAAAACGCAGATGTTAACTGTTTCTGAACGAGAATCTGACTGAATCTGAATCTCCTGAGCTTGGCCTGTTTGTACTGCGCTGATTAGCCTGCCAGAATGGCAGCTAACGAGCATCACGACAACCGGACATCACCCGCCCGCCAGCGGCCGAGACGCGGCGCTGCCCGCTTGCAACGCTACGTATGGTCGCGACGTGCCCGCACGTGGGACCAGCATGCCTCGCCTGCCCTCGAGAGTGTTACCTCGGCGCTTCTCGCCGCCGCCACGGTGCGGCCGGGTGACGCTGTGCTGGACCTCGGCTGCGGTACCGGGCAGATCAGCCTCCCGCTCGCTGCCCAGGGTGCCGACGTGGTCGGCGTCGACGTCAGCCCGGTGATGGCAGACCAGTTGCGGGCTGAGGCCGAGCGCCGGGGTCTGGGGTCCGTTACGGCAGTAGCAACCCCGATAGAGGCGCTTGCTCTGCAGCCGGAGACGGTCGACTTGATAGTTTCCAGCTACGCACTGCACCACCTGCGCGACCCCGACAAGGCCAGGCTCGTCCAGGCGTGCTATCACTGGCTGCGGCCAGGGGGCCGGCTGGTGATCGCCGACATGATGCTCGGCCGCGGCGGCTCAGCCCGAGATCGGGAGATCATCAGGGCGAAGCTCGGCACGTTCGCGCGACGGGGACCCGGTGGCTGGTGGCGCATCGCCAAGAACGCGGCGCGCTATCTCGTGCGAGTCCAGGAGCGGCCGATCTCCATGGCCGCCTGGACCCGGCTCTGCAGGACGGCCGGATTTACGCCCGTCGCTGCGTTCGGCATCATCGCGGAAGCGGGCATCGTGACGGCGCGGCGGCCTGCTCCGGCGGCCACGCCGCTCGCGCGGCGAGGCGCGGCGCGGTCGGCCGAACGGTGAACGTCCGGATCGGCCCGGTCGGTCCCCGCGGGCTAGCGCTGCTGGGCGTCACTGCCGTTGTCGGGGTGGTGCTGGCCAATCACGGCTGGTCGACCTATCACGGAACGACACCCGGCTCGCTGGCGGGCGGCCCGACGGCACAGGTGGCCAGTACCCCTGCGGCGCGGCCGGCCGCCGCCGACCATAGCCATTCGGCCCAGCCGTCGAGTGGTCCGAGTGGCTCAGCGAGCAGTCCGGGCCCGCTGCTCTCATCGGAGCCGTACGCCCAGTACGCCGTCCAGGTGTGGCCTGGTCCGCAGACGACGGCTGCTCAGGCCGCCCTCACGGGGCTGACCGTCAAGGTACGCAGCGTGGCAGGCGGCCTGTCGGTGACCGCGGGCGTCAACGGGCAGCCAGCGGCCGCACCGCATCTGTATCCGGGCGGCGTCCGCGTCTACGTTGTCGAGGCGACCATGGGCGACGACTCCGGCGCGAGCGACTACAACCTCGGCGACGACGGCCTCGTCGTGACCGACGCCAGGGGAAGGATCCTGCAGTGACCGCCAGGCGCGACCCGCCGGCTGACCGGCGGCCCGCTGCGGCGCGCAGCGCGACCCGCACGGACTCCCCGCAGACTCCCGCGCGCGGACGCGTGCTTCGGCTCGGCGAACGGCTCGCCGACCTGGCGGCGACCTGGGGAACGACGACCGGGCGGGTCCTGCTGGGCCTGGTGCTGGCCTGGTTCGGCTACCACGAGCTGATCCAGCCCGCGCTGTGGACCGGGTATGTGCCCGGCGTTCATGCCGCGTCCGCGACGGCCATCGCGCTTGTTCTGGCCCACGGCTGGGTGCTTCTCCTGCTCGCCGTAGCCCTGATCGCCGGCATCGCGCCGCGGGCGGCCGCGGGGCTGGCGGCCCTGCTTCTCGCCCAGATCGTCATCTGGCTGTGGGCCTCCGCCGGGCTGTCCGACCTGACGCTACGCGACGTCGGAGTCCTGGGACTCGCGCTGTGCATCACCAGCCGGACGGAGCAGCGATTCGCCCTGAGAAACTAGGTTGGAACGGTGCACGCAACGTCGCTCCTGGACTGGCGCCGCAGGGTGGCGGCGATCTACGCCGAGGTCCGTGCTACCGCTGACGTCGCCATCGCCCACCAGGCCTGGCAGTCCGCCAGGAACGAACTCCTCGCCACTCACCCGCAGTCGCCGGTGCCCCCAGCCGCCCGGGCGGCATTCACAGGAGTCCCTGTCGCTCCTTATGACCCGGCGCTGCGCTTCCATGCCGAGGTCGATACCAGCGTCGCCGCGGCGAGGATCGAGGTCGCCACCGGAACAGACGGCGTCGTGCCGTTTGAGCGAGTCGGTGTCGTGCACCTGCCAGGGGTCGGCGATCTGGACGTCTGGTGGCTGGTTGGCTACGGCGGCGGAATCTTCCTGCCGATCCGCGACACCAGAGACGATGGCGCCACCTACCCGGGCGGGCGGTACGTGCTGGACACCGTCAAGGGTGCCGATCTCGGCGGTGATGACGGCTATCTCGTCGTCGACCTGAACTTTGCCTACAACCCGTCCTGTGCATACGACCCGGCCTGGGCGTGCCCGCTGGCACCGCCAGGCAATAGCGTGCCCGTTCCGGTCGACGCGGGCGAGCTCATGCCGCAAGCGGCGTAGAGCGCCAGCCGGTCACGCGCTCGCGGCGAGTTCCGGAGCCAGCAGCTCGGCGATCTGGGCAGCATTGAGGGCCGCGCCCTTACGCAGGTTGTCACCCGAGACGAACAGGTCGAGCGCGTTCGGGTCATCCATGCTCTGCCGGACCCGGCCGACCAGCGTCGGATCGGTGCCCGCCACGTCGGCGGGCGTCGGGTAGACACCGCGTTCCGGGTCGTCAACCAGCACAACCCCCGGCGACGTGCGGAGGACGCCCTGCGCCTGCTCGCGCGTCACCTTCTGCTCGAACACCGCGTGCAGCGCCAGCGAGTGACCGACGACAACCGGTACGCGGACACAGGTAGCGTTGATCTTCAGGTCTGGCCTGCCGAGTATCTTGCGGGTCTCGTTGCAAAGCTTGAGTTCCTCCGACGACCAGCCCTCGTCCCGCAGCGATCCTGCCCACGGCACGACGTTCATCGCCAGCGGTGCGCCGAACGGGCCGCCGTCGCCGAGCGCGGCCCGGATGTCACCAGGCCGCTGGCCGAGGGTCCTGTTGCCGGCCGCCTTGGTGAGCTGATCGTAGAGCGCGTCCACTCCGGCCTGGCCTGCGCCGGAGGCCGCCTGGTAGGAGGCCGCCACCAGCTCGCGGAGCGTGAACGCGCGGTCCAGCGCGGCGAGCGCGGCGATCATCGACAGCGTGGTGCAGTTCGGTACCGAGACGATCCCCCTGGGCCGGACCCTGGCCGCTTCCGGATTCACTTCCGGCACGACCAAGGGCACCTCCGGATCCATCCGGAACGCCCCCGACTTGTCGATCACGACGACTCCGCGCGCGGCCGCCACCGGTGCCCACTGCCGGGATACCTCGTCCGGCACGTCGAACATGGCCAGGTCGACACCGTCGAACACCTCAGGCGTCAGCGCCTGCACCACGACTTCCTCGCCGCGCACGTCGAGCCGCCGGCCCGCCGACCGCGCGGAGGCGACCAGCCGGATCTCACCCCAGATGTCCTGCCGCTCCGACACGACGCTGCGCATGACGGTGCCGACGGCGCCGGTGGCGCCGACGATGGCCAGAACCGGGCGGCCCCCACGGTCGGCGATCACCGGCCTGTCCCGCCGTAGACGACGGCCCGCTCGCTGCCGTCTCCGAGCTCGAACGCCTCGTGCGCAGCGGCGACCGCTACCTCAACATCGTTCTGGTCCACGACGACCGAGATCCTGATCTCGGACGTCGAGATCATCTCGATATTGACGCCCGCCTCCGCTAGCGCACCGAAGAAGGTCGCGCTCACGCCAGGATGCGACCGCATGCCAGCGCCGATCACCGATACCTTCCCGATGCGGTCGTCGTAGAGCAGCGACTCGAAGCCGACCTCGTCCTGCAGCTGCCCGAGCTTGGTCATCGCGGCGTGGCCGTCCTCCCTGGGCAGGGTGAAGGAAATGTCGGTACGGCCGGTCGACGCCGCCGATATGTTCTGCACGATCATGTCGATGTTGATGCCAGCGTCGGCAATGGCGCGGAAGATCCGGGCGGCCTCGCCGACCTTGTCCGGCACACCGACCACCGTAATCTTCGCCTCGCCGCGGTCCTGCGCCACGCCAGAGATGATCGCCTGCTCCACTGCTTCGCCTTCCTGCGACTGCCTCATGTCCATGACCCAGGTGCCCTCTTGGTTGCTGAACGAGGAACGCACGTGGATCGGCATCGTGTAGCGGCGCGCATACTCGACGCACCGCAGCATGAGCACCTTGGCGCCGCAGGCCGCCATTTCGAGCATCTCCTCGTAGGAGATACGCGGGATGCGCTGCGCGCTCGGCACTATCCGGGGGTCTGCAGTGAACACGCCGTCTACGTCGGTGAAGATCTCGCAGTAGTCCGCGCCCAGGGCCGCCGCGAGCGCGACCGCCGTGGTGTCAGAGGCGCCACGGCCCAGCGTGGTGATGTCCTTGGTGGTCTGCGATACACCCTGGAATCCGGCGACGATCGGGATCGCCCCGTCGTCGAGCGCAGTCTGGATCCGGCCGGGCGTGATGTCGATGATGCGTGCCTTGCCATGCGTCGCGTCGGTGATCACGCCAGCCTGCGATCCGGTGAACGAGCGCGCCTCGAGACCGAGGTTCGCGATCGCCATGGCGAGCAGCGCCATCGAGATGCGCTCACCGGCCGTCAGGAGCATGTCCAGCTCACGACCGGGAGGCGCAGGGCTTACCTGATTCGCCAGATCGCGCAGCTCATCGGTCGTGTCACCCATCGCTGACACCACAACGACGACACGGTTGCCTGCCTTACGCGTCCCGACTATCCGCTGGGCCACCCGCTTGATGCCGTCCGCGTCGGCAACTGACGATCCCCCGTATTTCTGCACCACCAGAGCCACGGCTTTCCCTGTACCTCCGCTCCTGGCTCGCTCGACGCCTCAGCATCGGGCCACCTGGCTGGCCCGGTCCTGGCTGGCTGAGCCTTGAGTCTATCGGGACAAGGCAGGCAGCTACCGCGCCGCGGGCTCCTCGGCTACGTCCAGCCGGGCATGCGCGACGACCGAGTGGAGCGCCCGCATCGCGGCCCCGCCGTGGGTGCCCCAGTGGTTGACGTAGGAGTACTGCCACCACCACAGGGCCTCGGCGACTCGTCCAGCCTCGTGATGCCTGAGGCCGTGCACGAGGTCAGCGGCCACGGCGGCAAGATCATCAGAGAGACGGAACGGGGTCGCTTGGGTGTCTGCGTAAGGGTCGAAGATCTCGGCATAGTCATCACAGCTACCCAGCCGGGCGGCCAGGCCCGTCCGTAGCTCGTCCAGGGCCACATCAGGGTCGGCGCCGATATCGGGCTCCGCGTTGCCCGCCAGGATGACGTCCTTACTGGCCCCGAGCTGCGCACCCGCCAGCATCATCTGTGCGGTTTCCAGCAGGAGCAGCGGCACGGTCTCCTCCGCGCTCTCGCCGCGGGCCACCGCCGCGAGCCCGTCCAGGAAGTCCCTGGCATTCCCCGCGACCCGGTCAGCGAGCGGCCGCCACTCCTCGGTCCCGCCCGGCTCGCGCGGCGACTCAGACATCCAGCAGCCTCCGTCCCTCGAACGCCCTGCCGAGCGTGACCTCGTCCGCATACTCCAGCTCACCGCCGACCGGCAGGCCGCTCGCTGGCCTGGTGACGCGCACTCCCATCGGCTTGACCATCCGCGCCAGATACGTCGCGGTCGCCTCGCCTTCCAGATTCGGATCCGTCGCCAGGATGAGCTCAGTCACGGCCCCATCGGCCAGCCGCGCCATGAGCTCCCTGATCCGCAGGTCGTCCGGCCCCACCCCGTCGATGGGGCTGATCGCGCCGCCGAGCACGTGGTAGCGGCCGCGGAACTCGCGGATCTTCTCGATCGCGGCGACATCCTTCGGTTCCTCGACGACGCAGATCAGCGACTGGTCGCGGCGGGGATCCTTGCAGATCCGGCACTCGTCGTCCTCCGCCACGTTGAAGCACACGCGGCAGAACCTCACCCGCTCGGTGACTTCGGCGAGCACCGCAGCGAGGCGGCGAGTGACCTCCGGATCGGCGGCCAGCAGGAAAAACGCGATCCGCTGGGCGCCTTTCGGGCCGATCCCCGGCAGCTGCCCCAGCTCCTCGATGAGATCCTGGACGACTCCCTCGTACACGCCAGGGTCGCCCTTAGCTCTCGCGGTCCGGGGTGTCCTCGCCCGGCGCTCCGGCCGACGGCTGCTCGTCGTCCGGGCCGCCGACAGCGCCAGGAGCTCCGGCCAGGCCCGGAATGCCGGTTAGATCTGGCATGCCAGGCAATCCGCCTGAACCCAGGGCAGCGAACGGGGCCATCGTTGCCTGCTGCAGGTCATCGGCTTCCTGGCACGCGTCCCGGTAGGCCGCCAGAACCAGGTCGGCTATGGTCTGGGCGGTCTCGCCGGGGTCGCCTGAATCGATGGCCGCCGGCGCGATCGTCACATCGACCAGCTCGCCCTGCCCGCTGACGGTGACCGTGACCAGCCCGCCGCCCGCGCTGCCCTCGATCTCGGCGTCCGCAAGTTCTTGCTGAGCCGACATCAGCTGGCTCTGCATCGCCGCAGCCGCCTGGAGCAGTTGCTGCATATTGAGCTGCCCGCCAGGATCCACGCGACCTCCCTGGTTCGGTGCCCGGCGACCCGCCGGACAACCCGAGCCTACGGCTTCGGCGTCCGGCCTGGCACGACGGGCGGCCCGGGCCTGCGCGCCAGGCCCGGCATCTGTTACGGCCCGTCCAGCTCCTCGATGATCCGGCCGCCTAGCTCGCGCGCGATCAGGTCGGGGCCAGTCAGCGCGTCAGCATCGATGTGGTCGCCGTGACCTGGCTCCGAGCTCGCGGCCGGGCCGGGCGACCGGGCCGGGCGTTGCGGCGTGCGGCCTCCGGCCGGCTGACCACCCGTCGGCGCTGCTGGGCTCTGTGCTCCGCCCCCACCGCGGGGCACATCACTAGTGCCAACGGAGGTAGCGATACGCGCCCTGACGCCGAAAAGGTCGGCGAGAACCCCGGCGAGGACCTTGTCGTTCTCGGCGACAAGAAATCCCTTGGCGATACCTCCCTGAGCAAAAGCCAGGGTGAGCACGCCGTCCTCAAACGAAGCAACCTTGGCGTTGGTCAGCTGCATGGACGCGACGCGCTTGCGGCTCTGCACCGCTTCCAGCACGTCCGGCCAGCGGGCCCGCATCGAGGCGACGTCGGTGACCGCGTCGGATCGCCGGGGCCCCTCGCCGGGCTGGTCCGAGCGCTGGTCGGCGGCCGCCGAAGGGGACACCCCAGACGCCCTTGGCCCCGAACCCCCCGCGGCTGCAGCCCGCGGTCGCGCGGGCGCAGGCGGGCTGGCGGGCTGTGCCGGCGCTGTGCGTTCCGAAGGCGGCGCTGCTGACCGACCCGGCTGGCCTGCCACGGGCGAGGCAGCCCTCGGCTGGCTGGCGGCCGCCGGCGCGCTGAACCTTCGCTCCAGCCGGTCGAGCCGGTCCGCCAGCACCGCCGTGTCCGCCGCGCCGCCCGGCAACAGCACCTGTGCGCACATCAGCTCGAGCAGCAATCTCGGCGAGGTCGCCCCTCGCATCTCGACCAGCCCGGCGCTGATGATCTCGGCGGCCCTGGTCAGCTGGGGCCGGCCAGAAGCGGCCGCCTGCTTGCTCATCTGCTCCAGCCGGTCCGGCGGGGCATCGATCAGGCCGGTGGCGGCTGCGTCAGGGACCGCGGACAGCACGATCAGATCGCGCAACCGGTCCAGCAGGTCGGTGGCGAATCGGCGGGGATCGTGACCGGCCTCTACGACGTGATCGATCGCGCGGAAGACGGCGGCGCCGTCGTCAGCGATGAACGCCTCGATGACCTCGTCCAGCAGCCGGTCGTCGGTGTAGCCGAGCAGGGCTATGGCACGGTCGTAGCGCAGTCCGGAGGGGTCAGAGCCGGCGATGAGCTGATCCAGAACCGACATGGCGTCCCGCACGGAGCCGGCGCCGGCCCGGATGACCACCGGAAGCACGGCAGGCTCGTACGGCACCCCCTCGCTGGCCAGGATCTGCTCCAGATGCTCGCGCAGCACCGCTGGCGGCACCAGCCGGAACGGGTAATGGTGTGTCCTCGACCGGATCGTCGGAATGACCTTTTCCGGCTCAGTGGTCGCGAAGACGAACTTCAGGTGCGGGGGCGGCTCCTCGACGAGCTTGAGCAGCGCGTTGAAGCCCTCCCGGGTGACCATGTGCGCTTCATCGATGATGTAGATCTTGTAGCGCCCGGACACCGGGGCGTAGAAAGCCCGCTCACGCAAGTCCCTGGCGTCATCCACGCCGCCATGCGACGCGGCGTCGATCTCGATGACATCGATGCTGCCCGGTCCGGCTGGCGCCAGCGCCACGCACGAGGCGCACTTTCCGCACGGCTCCGGCGTCGGGCCGCGCTCGCAGTTCAGGGAGCGGGCCAGGATCCGGGCGCTTGAGGTCTTGCCGCAGCCACGTGGACCGCTGAACAGGTAGGCGTGATGCACCCGGCCGCTGCGCAGCGCCTGTCGCAGCGGCTCGGTGACGTGGTCCTGGCCCTTGACCTCGGCAAAGCTGCCCGGCCGGTATCTGCGGTACAGCGCCAGAGGCGGCCCTGGACTGCCTTGTTCTGGACGGGGGGCGTTGCCTGCCATGTCCCCATCCTGCCAGGAAAATAAAGGACCCCCCGCACACCCGACAGAGCCCGCGTACCCTTGCTGCCTTCCGGCCCTGGGGGGGTTGGCGGGATGAACGCCGTGCGAGGGGTCTGGGTGTCAGTTTAGCCGCGCTCGGAGATGCGGTAACCGACGCCCGGCGTTGTGGAGATCACCGGTGGATCGCCCAGCTTGCGGCGCAGCCGGCCGATCGTCACCGCTACGGCGTTGGTGAATGGATCGGCGTGCTCGTCCCACACCTGCTCCAGCAGGTCCTCGGCACTGAGGAAGGCCGGGCTCGCCCGCAGTAGCGCCTCGAGCAGGCCGAACTCCTTGACCGACAGGTCGAGCTGCCGACCGTCGCGGCTTACGGTGCGCCTGACCTGGTCAAGCTCGACCCCGGCGGTCCGCAGGACCCGGCCACGGGCCAACGGCTGCCTCCGGGCAAGCGCCCGGATTCGCAGCACGAGCTCAGGGAAGTGGAAGGGCTTCGTGAGGTAGTCGTCCGCGCCTAGCCCGAGACCAGCGACCCGTGCGCTCGCCGTTCCCGACGCGGTCAGCATGAGCACCATGGAGCGGCCGCCGGGATCCCCGCCTCCGCCGGTGATCATCTGGCACAGTGCGTCTCCGTGAATGCCCGGCAGATCGCGGTCGAGCACCACCACGTCGTAGGCGTTGAGGTCCAGCTTGGCGGCTGCCTCCAGCCCGTCGTGCGCAGCGTCCACCGCCATGCCCTGGTCCCGAAGGCCCTCAACGAGGACATCCGCCAGCGACCGCGAGTCCTCCACCACCAGGACTCTCACGACGGCGCTCCGGCCAGCGCCTGGCTGGCTGCGAGCGGCAACGTGATGACGACCCGCAGCCCGCCTTCCGGCCTCGCGCACAGTTCCAGCGATCCACCATGCGCCGCTGCGATAGCGGCGACGATGGACAGGCCGAGACCGGACCCGCGGTCGGATCCGACGCGGTCGGCGCCGAGCCGGCGGAACGGCTGCGCAAGCTGGGACACCTCGTCCCCATCGAGCACCGGTCCCCCGTTCTCGACCACGATCCGCCCGGTGCCCACGCCAGCCCAGATGCCGACCGCAATCCAGCCGTGGGGCGCGTTGTGGACGACCGCGTTATCGACGACGTTGTCCACCATTCGGCGGAGCATGACCTCGCTCCCTGTGACCGGCAGGACGCACCCACCGACCTGCCGCACCGAGAGCCCGGCGGCGTCGATGTCCGCCGATCTGACGCCCACTGCCTCGGTCACGACACTGTCCAGCGCGACCACCTCTAGCCCCGCCAGCGCCCCGTGCTGTGCACGCGCCAGCACGAGCAGGCCCTCCAGCAGCTCGTCGGTACGGTCCAGCTCTGCGCGGAGCCGGTCGGCGAGCGCAACGGTCTGCTCAGGGACCGGCCCCTGTTTCGCCACTGCGACGTCCACCGACGCGCGCATCGTCGCCAGCGGGGTACGCAGCTCGTGCGACGCGTTCGCCACGAAACGCCGCTGCGCCCCGAACGCCGACTCCAGCCGCTCGAGCAGTCCGTCGAACGTGTCAGCCAGATCCTTCAGCTCGTCGTGCGGGCCGTCGAAGGCCAGCCGCTCATCCAGGTTGTCCTCGGAGATTCGCCGCGCCGTCGCCGTGATCAGCCGGAGCGGACGCAGGGACCGGCCCGCGAAGATCCAGCCGAGCAGAACGGATACCGCGACCATGATCCCGAGAGCGATCAGCGAGGCCACCAGCAGCTTGTGGGAGATGCCCGCGCGCACATCGGGCTGATTCGCCAGTGCAGCCTGCAGGGAAGCGATCTCCCGCTGCGCCTTGGCAAGCGCTGCCTGTGTCGCCTCGCCCTGAGCACCAAATTCCGGGGCCTTCGTCACCCCGACCGGCGCCGTCGACGACGAGCCCACCACAAGGCCGCTGGCGATGGCTAGCAGCGCGGCACCCGACAGCAGGAACAGGCCGCCGTACAGAACGGTCATGCGCAGCCGAACGGTGCCACGCGGACGCAACGGCCGCAGGATCCAGCCGGCCACGCGCATGCGAATCAGTCCTCTCGCCAGACCTCCCAACCAGGATGCCCGGCCCGACCTAACGGCGAGATAACGACTTCGGTTCGGCCGCTGTTACGGCCGCTGCCATACAACCAGGTCAGCCGAACCTCTTCGGACTTCAGCGAACATCGAAAGGCACGAACGTGGAAGCGACAATCGAGGTAACCGGGCTGCGAAAGCGGTTCGGGGCGGCGCTGGCACTGGACGGGATGTCCTTCACCGTCCAGCCCGGCCAGGTCACCGGTTTCGTCGGGCCGAACGGGGCCGGCAAGTCCACGACCATGCGGGTGATCCTGGGCCTGGATGCACCGGAGGCTGGTCGCGCGCTTGTCGGCGGCCGACCCTATGCCAGCTTGCCGTATCCGATGCGCTACCTGGGATCGCTACTAGACGCCGGCGCCCTGCAGCCCGGCCGGTCCGCACGCGGTCACCTGCTCTGGCTGGCTTTCTCCCAAGGCCTCACGGCGCAGCGGGTGGACGAAGTTATCGAGCAAGCCGGGCTGTCCACGGTCGCCCGGCGGCGGGCAGGCGGCTTCTCCCTCGGCATGCGGCAGCGACTCGGCGTAGCGGCAGCCATGCTGGGCGATCCGATGATCCTGATGCTGGACGAGCCGTTCAACGGACTCGACCCCGAGGGCATCGTCTGGATGCGGGGCTTCCTGCGGTCGCTGGCCCGGCAGGGCCGTGCGGTGCTGGTGTCGAGCCACCTCATGAGCGAGCTGGAGGACACGGCTGACCATCTGGTGGTTGTCGGCCGCGGCAGGGTCGTCGCGGACACCAGCGTGGCTGCCTTGCTTGCCGCAGCAGCGGGTGGTCGCGTGACGCTGCGGACGGCCGCGGTGCCGGAGGCGGTGACGGCGCTGGACCGCGCGGGGGCCGCCGTCGCCGCCAGTGGCGACGGGGCGCTCACCATCTCCGGATTGCCCGCCGAGCGAGTAATCACCCTGCTGAGCCAGGCGGGCGTGCCGTTCTCGGAGGTCTCCGGGCACCGGGTCACGCTCGAGCAGGCCTACCTGGACCTCACCAGGGAAGCGGTCGAGTTCCGCGCCGAGCCTGCGCCGGAGGTGGCGCTATGAGCAGCGGACTGATCGCGCCGCGCAGGCCAGGACTGCGGCCTGACCGCGCCAGCTTCGCTCAGGCGCTGCGCGCGGAGTGGGTCAAGTTCCGCACCGTGCGCGGCTGGGTCATCGCGATGATCGTCGCAGCACTGATCACAGTGTTCCTCGGCATCTTCGCGGCCGGCAACCTCAGTATCGGATGCCAGAGCCGGCCGAATGGCCCGGTGCTCACCGGCAGGGCGTGTACTCCTCACTTCCCGATCGGGCCAGACGGAGAGGCCGTGGTCGATAGCTATTACTTCGCTCACCAGACGCTCACCGGCAACGGCAGCATCACGGTACGGGTGGCGTCGTTGACAGGCCTGTACAGCAGCAACGGCAAGGGCGGGCAGAACCCGCTCGCGGGCATGACCAAGGGACTGGTGCCGTGGGCGAAGGCCGGCATCATCGTCACTGACGGCATGAGGCCGGGATCTGCCTACGCGGCAGTCATGGTGACCGGGGCTCACGGCGTCCGGATGCAGGACAACTACGTCCACGACACTGCCGGCCTCACCGGACAGGCCACCGCAACCTCGCCGCGCTGGCTGCGGCTTATCCGCAGCGGCGACACGATCACCGGATACGACTCGGCCGACGGGTCACACTGGTCACTGGTCGGCAGCACCGTTCTGACCGGTCTTCGCCACTCCGTCCAGGCCGGCCTGTTCGTGACCTCGCCGATCTATACGGTCACCGCGCAGAGCTTCGGCAGCTCGACCACACACGGCGGCCCCAGTCAGGCGACCGCGGCCTTCGACGACATCAGCAGGCGCGGCACGTGGCCCGCGAAGGCCTGGATCGGTACCGAAGTCGGGACCGGCGCCGCGTCTCCCGGCACCGGAATCGGGTACGTCCGCGTGACGCCTGGCGCCGTCACCGTCAGCGGGTCCGGTGATATCGCGCCGCTGGCGACGGGGCCTGGCGCGTCCGGACCGGTTTCGGTGTTCGAGCAGCCGCTGACAGGGTTGTTCGCCGGGCTCATCGCCATCGTCGTCGTGGCGGCGATGTTCTTCACGGTGGAATACCGGCGAGGCCTGATCCGCACCACCCTGGCCGCGAGCCCGCGGCGGGGCCGGGTGCTTGCGGCTAAGGCCACGGTCGTCGGCGCCGTCGCGTTCGTCGTCGGGCTGGTCGCCAGTGTCCTCGCGATTACGCTCGGCCTGCCGAGGCAGCGCAACCAGGGCAGCTACGTGCTCCCCGCATCGATGCTGACCGAGCTGCGGGTGATTGTTGGCACCGCAGCCCTGGTGGCAATCACCGCCGTCATGGCGGTGGCGATCGGCGCGATTCTCCGTCGTAGCGCGGCGGCGGTCACCGCGGCCATCGTGGTCATCGTGCTGCCATTCCTGCTGGCGGTGACGGTGCTGCCCGTCAGCGTGGCGGCCTGGGTGCTACGGCTCACCCCAGCGGCGGGGTTCGCCATCGAGCAGAGCATCCCTCACTACCCCCAGGTGAGCAGCGTGATCTCGCCCGCCGACGGCAGTTACCCGCTGCCGCCGTGGGGCGGCTTCGCGGTGCTGTGCGCCTGGGCCGTCGTCGCGCTCGCCGGGGCGTACGTCCTGCTCCGCAGGAGGGACGCGTGATCAGCGCCACGCACGTGCGCTACCCGATCTGGGCAGGAAGCCGCGGCGTTCTGCGGGCCGAGTGGACCAAGCTGTCCACTGTCTCGGGACCGGCCTGGCTGCTGGCAGCTGTCGTCGCGGTCACGGGCGCGGTCAGCGCGGCCGCAGACGCGGCGACCCGGTGCCCCGCCAACCTGACCTGCTCGGTCGATGCGGTCAAGCTCAGCCTCACCGGCATCCAGGTCGGCCAGGCGATCGTCGCGATGCTGGCCGTGCTGGCGGTCTGCAACGAGTACAGCACTGGCATGATCAGGGTCACCCTCGCGGCGATGCCGCGACGGCTCATAGTGCTCAGCGCCAAGGCGAGCGTCGTGACCGGACTCGTGGTCGTCGCGGGGGCCTTCGCGGTGCTGGGGTCCCTCGTGTCCGGGGCGCTGATTCTGCCCGGCCACGGGTTCACCGCAGCGCGCGGCTTCGGCGAGTTCACGCTGACCTATGGCCCGACGCTGCGCGCGGCGGTCGGCTCCGTGCTCTACCTCGGGCTCATCGCCGTGCTCAGCTTGGGAGTCGCCGCGATGCTCCGCGACTCCGGCGTGTCGATCGGGCTGACGCTCGGCCTGCTCTATCTGTTCCCCGTGTTCAACGCGTTCATCGGCAACCAGACCTGGCACAGCCGGATCGAGCGGTACACCCCGATGGCGGGACTCAACGTCCAGGCCACCACTGGTGTGCGCAGCCTGCCCATCGGACCTTGGGAGGGCCTCGGTGTTCTCGCCATCTGGGCCGCCGCGGCGGTGCTGGCCGGCGGCATGTTCCTGCGATTCCGGGACGCCTGACTGAAAGGCACATTGTGGTAGGAGGACCTGCTGATCTAGCGTCGCCTTGCGATCGATATCCCCAGGGTCAGGCACCAGGAGGCAGACGTGGATCTGCAGCTCGACGGCAAGCGAGCGCTCGTCACGGGCGGCAGCCGGGGCATCGGCAAGGCGATCGCCCGGGTCCTGGCCAGCGAGGGGGCCAGAGTAGCGATCGCGGCGCGCGACGCCGAACGCCTCGCGGCCGCGGCCGAGGACATCGGAGCGGCGTCCGGGTCGCAGGTCGCGACGGCGCGCTTCGAGGCGGGAAACGACGACTCGGTGCGCGCCATGGTCGCGACCGTCGCTGACGCGCTCGGAGGCATCGACATCCTCATCAATAACGCAGCGGAGCCCGGCGGCACGGCCCCGCCGAACCTGGCCGCCGTGACGACCGCAGACTTCACCACCGACATGAACATCAAGGTCATGGGCTACCTTCGGTGCGCGCAGCACGCCGCACCGATGATGGCCGCGAACGGCTGGGGCCGGATCGTCAACATCGGCGGGCTGACGGCGTACGGCACCGCCAACATGCTCTCGTCGATGCGCGTCATCGCCGTCGCCTCGCTCACGAAGAATCTGGCCGACGAGCTCGGCCCGTCCGGTGTCACCGTGAACCTCGTTCATCCCGGCACGACGCGCACCGAGCGGATCTCCGACGAGCGGGCGGCCCTCGCAGCTCAGAACGTGATCGGGCGCATGGTCGACGCAGAGGAGATCGCCTGGCTGGTCGCGTTCCTGTGCTCCCCCAAGAGCAACTCGATCACCGGCGAGTCGATCGGCTGCGGTGGCGGCATTCCCGGAGTGATCCGGTATTAGCCGCAGGAGCGGAGGATGCGAGATTCGAACTCGCGAGGGGTTGCCCCCAACACGCTTTCCAAGCGTGCGCCCTAGGCCACTAGGCGAATCCTCCGCCGGCCAGCTTATCCGGACGGGACCGCGGCTTGAGCAGCATCCTGGCGCGGCAGCCGCCGGCGTGCGAGACCGGCCGGAGGCCAGCCCGTTCCCCTCCTCGGGACGATTCCAGCCACCCGCAGGGCCGCGCGGACCTCACTTAGACTCACTACGTGGTTTTCAAACGGGTCGGTGAGGGGCGGCCGTACCCTGACCATGCCAGGACGGGCCGGGAGTGGGCCGAGATCCCGCCTCGGCCAGTCCGGCTCGACCAGCTCGTCACCACGAAGAACGTGCTGGACCTGAACACGGTCCTAGCCACCGATTCCACGTTCTACGGCGACCTGTTCCCGCATGTCATCAGCTGGCGAGGCGAGCTGTACCTGGAAGACGGCCTGCACCGGGCGCTGCGCGCGGCCCTGCAGCAGCGTTCGGTCCTGCACGTGCGAGTGCTCGAGCTGGACTAGCGCAGGACCTGGCGCAGCGGTGGAGGTGGGATTTGAACCCACGGATGGGTTGCCCCATCACACGCTTTCGAGGCGTGCGCCCTCGGCCACTAGGCGACTCCACCGGGGCAGAGCCTACCCGAGCCGACCAGGGGCCGAGTCGTCTAGCGCCGCTGATCAAAGAAGTCCTGCAGCAAAGCCGCGCACGGCCCGGCCAGCACGCCGCCGATGACCTCGACCGGGGGCCCGAGCCGGGGATCGTGCAGTACGTCCCACACCGACCCGGCGGCCCCGGCTCGCGGGTCGGCAGCCCCGTAGACGAGCCGGGCCACGCGTCCCGCCAGCAGGGCACCGGCGCACATGGTGCACGGCTCGAGCGTCACCACCAGAGTGCAGCCGTCGAGCCGCCAATCACGGCGGGTCTGGCCTGCCATTCGCAGCGCGAGGATCTCCGCGTGCGCGGCGGGGTCGAAGTCGGCCTCCCGCTGATTCCGCCCCCGGCCGACCACAGTCCCGTCCGCGTCGAGCACGACCGCCCCAACCGGGACATCCGCAGCGGACGCAGCGGCCTCCGCCTCGCCGAGAGCCAGCCGCATGGCCGGCTCGAAGCTGGCCACATAGCCAGGCACCACCGGATCAGCTTACGAAGTGCCGATGGCCGAGGCCAGGGCGTGCTCGAGCGCGTGACCGAACCCGATGCGCCGCGCCAGGCTGGCCAGTACCTCGTCGGGAAACAGGTCCAGGTCGCCAGATAGCGCCCCGAGCTCCATCTCGTCGACACCCAGGTCCGCAAAGATCGACATGTCTCCCACCGGCAGCACCTGATCGAGGTCCTCATCCTCAGGCACGGGAATGTCCAGGTAGCCGAGGACCTGCCTGGCCAGTGGCCAGTCCACCGAGGCGGTCACGTCCGACAAGAAGACTGAGACATGATTGCCGAGAACGCGCAACGCCACGAAAAAGTCATCGCCAACGGCGGCCAGGCCAATTGTCCCGCCGATGCCTGGCTGCTGACGCAATGCCTGGATAAGCCCGTCTAGGTTCTCGGTCAGGGCGGTCGGCAGGACGTCGGCCTCCCATACATCGTCTTCGCGGTAGACAACGACCGCGAAGTCGCTCGGGCTCATATCGGGCATCGTCACCCCGCTGGCTGGGATCTGGCAGAGAAATGGTGTCAGAATCTGCGCCTTCGTGTGTCCCGATCTGACCGCTCTGGCACCTGAGCGGGCGAAACGGAGTGCCGAGCCGCTGCATCGAGCTGTCCCCAATCGCCGCAGCGCCTGGGGATCCGGATGTCTGCGCGATCACCGACGGCGAGAGCTTGCGGCGATTCGTTACGTGCACCGCGCGTCAGTCCGGCCATCCCGCGCTGAAGTCGTATGGTGGCCGAGGGTAGCTGCTCATTGGTTGGCAAAAATGCGCTGAGCTATGCTGAGGACGCCGGTATCGAAGAGGGAATTGGTCACTCGCGGCAGCAGGCCACGCGCGACAGTTCTGGGGAGGTGATCGGTGTTGCGGAAGGTCATCACATGGGCAATCGTCATATTCGTCATCTACTACCTCGCGACTGACCCTACGGGCGCCGCACATGCCCTCCAGAGTGCATTTCATGGCCTCCAGTCCGCGGGGAACTCAATGGCCCGCTTCGTGAACAAGCTCTAACCATGAGACAGCCGACGTCGGGCCCGCGATCACCGGTTGCCGTCAACAAGTACCTCCTGCCCCGCGAGGTTCAGGTGGCGACGGTTCGTCAGCACCCGGCCGTGCTGATAGGCCCTAGCGCGCTCACCCTAGGCGGACTGCTCATCGCGGGTGTCCTCAGCGCCACCTACGCGCACGGCCTGATCAACGACATCATGTGGATCGGCTGGGGACTGCTGTTCCTCTGGCTCGCCTGGAAGGCTGTCAACTGGTCGGTCGACTACTTTGTTGTCACAAGCGAGCGGCTACTCCTGGCCACAGGATTCCTGACCAGGAAGGTCAACATGATGCCGCTGACCAAAGTCACCGATATGAGCTTCCAGCGCACCTTCCCTGGCCGCCTGCTGGGCTACGGCGAGTTCATCGTCGAGTCGGCAGGCCAGGACCAGGCATTGCGCCGGGTCAGATTTATTCCTTATCCGGAGCAGCTTTACCTGCTCATTTGTGGCATGCTCTTTCCATCGAGCGCGGACGACGAAGACGACGAGAACGAGCCCGAGGACGACGAAAGTCAGGCCGAGGCGCTCGCGGACGATCTTTGATCTGAGCGCTTTGCCCCTTCCCCGGGGTTCGTGCGGCCGGATGACACGCCGTGACGTCCGGCCGCACGAGCTTGTCTGGGCTCCGCGCACCGAGCCAGCAAGCGCACCGTCTCATCACCATCGACGCCGGCTACCGCATGGCCACCCGTCCGGTATTCACCGATCAAGGTGTCGAGGACGTGCGCCGGCAGATCGATGCATACGGCTGGCACGCCGCCGATCTCGTGCTGCACTGGTCCCGCGCGCAGATCCTGACCGCGCAGACGAAGGCAGAAGGGACGGTGCAGGCATGACCGGCCACAGCAAGGCACTTGCGCAGCGAACAGTGACCGGCGTCGTGGCCGGGATGGTTGTGGCCGTGGCCGCTGCGACAGGGGTCGGCTTCTGGCTGTCCTACGACGGGTTGCACGCGTTCGCGCTACACGCGGGAGTGTCAGGTCCTGAAGCATGGGCCTGGCCGGCCAGCGTCGATTTGTTCATAGCTGCCGGAGAAGCAGGGGTGACCATCTCGGCTTTGCGCCGACACAAGGACCGGGCCGCGTGGGCATACCTCGCGGTCGGGTTCGCCGCGTCGGTGACCGCGAATGTACTGCACGTCGACCCGGCCGCGCTGCACTGGACGCACTACGCCGCCGCCGCGGTCCCGCCAATAGCGGCCATGCTCGCGCTGGCCGCGCTGATGCGCCAGACGTACCAGCTCGCCGTCGACCGCCACGTGGCTACGCAGCGAGCTGCCACTTCGGCGCAGAAGGCTGCCACTTCTGCGCAGAAGGCTGATGGTGACCGATCGCGCAGGCAGCCACCTGCCCGGACAGCCAAGCTGCCACTGGCCACTCTGAGCGATCAGGCGGTCCGGTCAGCGCTGGCCACAGATCCGGACATGACGACCGGACAGCTCGCGGCCATGACCGGCCTGTCTGACCGGACGGTCCGCCGGGTCAAGGCCCGGCTGAACGGCGCCGCGGCAGCATGAGAAAGTCGCCGGCTGGTGAGCCAGCTGTCGCCCGATCCTGGAGGTCGCTTGCCATGCGCCGCGCCTGGGCGGCGCAGGCCTGGGCGGCGTCGATCTTGACGCGAAGTCGGTCTGCCTCGCGCGGGTGCTGGCTCGCGAGGTGGCGGAGCGTCTCAGCCAGCCGGTCCTCGGTCTCGGCGATCTGCTCAGCCACTCTGAGGATGTCGGCGCGGAGTGTTGCGGACCACGACAGGGTTTCTTCGGGTTTGCGTTCTGGGTCTTGCATCCCGAGGGCCGGAGTCTCTCCGCTCATCTCTGACACCTCCCTGCTGGCGATGCCCAGCTACCCGGAGCCGTGCGGGGCATGCGGGGATCGCTGGCTTTTTCGCCACGAGGACGTCGAGCGAGCCGCTTCGGCCAGCAGCGTGTAAACCAGCCGGGCTGCTCGCGCGTCTACTTGGTGTTCCTGGGAGAGCGGGGCCTGGGAGCGCTGAGGCCCGCACCGATCTGGTGCGGGCCTCAATTGCGTCTGGCGCGGGATTTCATTGCGCGGCGTGCCTGCAGGATGAATCGGACAAAAAGCCGCGGAGGCTCGGGGATTTGAACCCCGGAAGGGCGCGAACCCTAACCGCATTAGCAGTGCGGCGCCATAGACCGGACTAGGCGAAGCCTCCTGGTAGCCCTAACCGGGCCGGCCCCTAGGGTAC
>Ga0126378_10000449_pt1 | contig 30668 bp, 22 predicted proteins | sample PanSoiMetPlot_23_FD_92587 | JGI IMG/M metagenome (GOLD analysis project Ga0126378, IMG submission 92587) | Tropical forest soil microbial communities from Panama - MetaG Plot_23 | ecosystem: Environmental > Terrestrial > Soil > Tropical forest > Bulk soil | place: Panama | collected 2016-02-17
AGCGATGAAGGGTCCCACAACAGCGTCGAAGAAACCGCGCGGGGTCCAAAGCGGCGCTTCGCGTTTTGCATCCATCACCGCATCCGCGCGCTCCGGTTCCTTCGCGAGCCACGTCGCGATGATTCCAATGGCCATAGCTGCGCCGTAGATACCGTAGGACATGCGCCAGCCCACCGCCGCGGCCACGATGAGAATAAGCGAATCCGTAGTCAGGAGCGCCAGCCGGTAGCTGAACTGATACGCCGACGCGAGCAGGCCTTGTTCTTCTCCGTCGTCTGCCGATTCAATTCGCCAGGCGTCGATTACAATGTCCTGGGTCGATGAGGCAAATGCGACGACGAGCGCAAGAGCGCCAAGCCGGCCGAGCCCGGCTTTCGTGCCGGTTCCCCCCATGGCGGCCAGCGCCAGCCCGACGACGATTTGCGAGAACATGATCCATCCGCGCCGGTGTCCAAGTCGTTTAAACAACGGCAAGTCGACGCGATCCATCAAGGGCGCCCACAGGAACTTCAGCGAATAGGCAATGCCCACCCAGGAAAGAAACCCGATCGCCGTCAGGGAGGTGTGCTCATCGCGCAGCCAGTAGCCGAAGGTATTGCCGACCAGATAAAACGGAAGACCTGAAGAAAACCCGAGCAACAACATCGCCAGCGTTTTGGGCCGCAGGTAATCGGCAATCCGGTGCTTTTGGGGGCTCACACTTTTATTCTCTATAGGGGCCTAACGAAACTCAACGCTCCTGCCATCAAATCTTGTCCATGCTGACACTCTTGCGATTGTCACCAATCATTCTGAACCGGCACACCCGCCACCCCATGTCATCCTGAGCGAAGCGAAGGATCCCAACCGATCGGCATGACGCGGCTGAGGCAGTTGAGATTCTGCGGGTGCAGGTCGGGGACCGGGATGCTCAGAATGACGCAATCCCTAAAAGCGGTTCTGCAACTCACTAAGAGTCGCCGCGAGGACTTCTCGGGCTCTTCGAGGATTGCAAAACGGTTTCCGCCGCGGCCTGCGTCATGCTTTCGTCTTGCGGCGGGCGCACACGCTGAATTTTCACGCGCGCTACGCGCTTCCCGTCCATCTCCACGACCGAAAAGCGCAGATTCCCATAGTCAAAGCTTTCCCCGCCCTTGGGAATAAACCCAAGCTGATCGAGCACAAATCCGCCAACGGTCGCGTAAGCGGGATCGTCTGGCAAGGTGATGCCGTATTGCGCGTCCAGATCGCGGACGTTCGAGGAGGCCTCGAAAATGAGCGCGCCATCGGCGAGCGGCAGCGGTTTTTCCACCACATCGAATTCGTCGTGAATTTCACCGACCATTTGTTCCAGGATGTCTTCGATGGTGACCAGGCCAAGAATGCTACCGAATTCGTCGACGACCATGGCCAGGCCGACGCGGCGCGTGCGAAATTCGAGAAGCAGTTCGCTAGCAGGCTTGGTTTCAGGAACGATCAGGACTTCGCGCAGCACGCGGCGCAGGTCAAAAGCGGGCGCGGCAACGTTTTCTTCCAGGCGGCGCTCGCGGTCGAGCAGCACCCACATCATGTCCTTGATGTGGACGAAGCCGAGAATATGGTCGAGCGAGCCGCGGTAAACAGGAATGCGCGAGCGCTGCGTGGTGGCGAAGGCGCGCATCACTTCATCCAGGCCGGATTCGATAGGCAGCGTATGCATATCCGGCCGCGGCACCATGATCTCGCGGACTTGGATCTGGGAAAGTTCGATGGCACTGAGGATGTATTTTTCCTCGCCCGGAGCCAGGAGGCCGCGCTCGCGGGCCTGCTGAATCTGGATCTGCAACTCTTCGGTGGAGTGCGCGACCCCGTGCAAGGGTGGAACGGAAACACCGAGAGCGCGGACAATGGCGCTGGACACGCCATCTAGGAGAAATATGACGCCGTGAAACGTATTGAGAAACCAGCGAAAAGGAACGGCCGCCGCCAGGGCAACCCGCTCGGCACGTGCCAAGCTCACGGTCTTGGGAACTAGCTCGCCCATGACCACGTGCATGGCGCTCAGCAATACGAAGGCGGCCCCAAGCGCGATAGCGTGCGAAAGCAGGACCGTGTGTGTGCTTGCTTGGCCCGGCCAGAGAGCCTGGAAGCCTTTCGCGAGGGTAACTTCACCCAGGGCGCCGATGGACAGGCTGGTCAGCGTGATTCCAAGCTGGACACCGGAAACCACGCGATGCAGGTCGCCGAGTAAGGCTTCAACGACGCGCGCGCGGGCGTTCCCGCGGGCCACCAATTGGCGGATGCGGGACAGGCGCACCGCCACCAGTGAAAACTCCGTCGCGGCGAAGAAGCCATTGAGCGCCACCAACGCCAGCACGCCAAGCAAGCGCACTACGAACATAGCGAGAGAGTTTCTCCTCTTGTGATTGTAGCAGGAGAATTGCGGGCCGCCTGGGAGCGTCACACGCAGAATGCCGTTCTGTAAACCAATTCACATCGCCATACGTCCAATCGGTTGGAGAATCTTCCATTTAAGCTTGAGAATCCCAAACCTGCGAGGGAAGAGTTGACACCGGCCTTTTGGACTTCTTAGGATAGTAGCCGTCAAAAAGAGTTGGGGATTTAGCGGATCGCGCCATTTTCTGCTTGAACATTTTCCTCCCCAAAATCGACAAACTATGATCAGCGTTAGTGAGCTTACAAAAAAGTACGCACGGAATACGGCTGTCGACCACATTTCGTTCGAAGTCGAGAAGGGGCAAATTGTCGGGTTTCTCGGGCCGAACGGCGCGGGAAAAACGACCACGATGCGCATGCTAACGTGCTTTCTGCCGCCTAGTTCGGGAACCGCTTTTGTGGCGGGATTCGACGTCCTCGAAAAGCCGATGGAAGTCAAAAGGCGGATTGGCTATTTGCCGGAAATGCCGCCACTCTACCCGGAGATGCGCACCCTGGAATACTTGCAGTTTGTCGGCAAACTGAAGGGCCTGTCTGGCGCCGACCTGCAAAAGCGCGTCGACTCGGCGTGCGATCGCTGCGCCATTACCGACGTGAAGGGCAAGCTCCTCGGCAAGCTCTCAAAAGGCTACCGGCAGAGGGTCGGCCTGGCACAGGCGATTCTACACAACCCGGAAGTGTTGGTTCTCGACGAACCGACCGCCGGACTGGACCCCAAGCAGATCAACGAAACGCGCGACCTGATCAGGAGCCTCGCCGGCGACCACACCATCATTTTGAGCACGCACATCCTGCCCGAAGTGGAGCAGACCTGCCAGCAAGTGATCATCATCAACAAGGGAAAGCTCGTCGCCACCGATTCGGTGAGCAATCTGCAACACCGCGCAAGCGGCGCAGAATCCATGCTGGTTGAGATCACATTGCGAGATGGATCGCTCGATACTGCCGCCGCTTGCGAACGTCTGGGGAAGGTTGCCGGAGTGAGCCGCGTCACATTCAAGGAAAAACGCCAGCGCGGCAGCGCCTTTGAAGTGGAAAACCGCAAAGGGGCTTTTGTTCCGGGCGATTTGGCTCGGGCGATTGTGCAGGCGGGTTGGGACCTAAATGAATTGCGGCCCGCCGCAGTGAGCCTGGAGGAAGTCTTTTTGCAACTCACGCGCGAGCAATCAGCGGCTTCGAAGGAAACTACGAAGGCAAAGGAAGCAGCACAATGAGCCACATCTGGATCATCTGCCGCAAAGAGCTGCGAACATACTTCGTTTCGCCGATCGGCTATGCGGTGATCGCGCTGTTTGCCGTCATCTTTGGAATTTATTTCTACATAGTGATCTACGAATACATGAATTACATGTTTCGCGCCCAGATGATGGGAGGCGGCCCAACAACCAACGTAAACGAGCAGATTATTCGTCCGATCCTGGGCTTCGCAGGCACCATAGCTCTCTTTGTGATCCCGATGGTCAGCATGCGGCTGTTTGCTGAGGAAAAGCGTAACGGCACGATGGAGCTTCTTCTAACTTCTCCGGTTGAGGATCTTGGAATTGTGCTCGGAAAATGGCTGGGTGCTCTCCTGCTGTACGCGTGCGCACTAGGAACGTCACTGTTGAGCGTTTTGCTTTTGTTCGCATGGGGAAAGCCAGACTGGAAGCCAGTGGCTGTTGGGTATCTTGGATTGGTCTTACAAGGGGCCTGCTTGTTGGCCTTTGGGGCGTTTATTTCGGTGCTGACGAATAATCAGATTATTGCCGCAGGAATCACCTTTTTCAGCAGCCTCGTGCTTTTTATGTTCGGCTGGCTGACCAATTTTCAGGATTCACGTTTGTCGAAAATCTTGAACTACCTCTCGATCATTACGCACATGGAGAACTTCAGCAAAGGAATCGTGGATTTGAAAGATGTAGTTTACTACGTCTCGTTCATCTTTCTCGCGCTCTTCCTGACCTTGCGCCAAATGGAATCGCTGCGGTGGAGGTCGTAGATGGTCCCCGCCTGGTTGACAACGAGACAAACAAAATATTCCGCGTTTGCGCTTGCATATGTCGTGGCTGTCGTCGCGGTACTGGTGTTCGTAAACGTTTTTGCGGACCGCTACGACAAATCCTACGACTCCACTTCCAATAAACAATTCAGCTTGTCCGAGCAAACGATCAAAATCGTCAAAGGCTTGAAAGCCGACGCGCAGCTCACATACTTCGGTTCCGACTTCAGGGACGCGCGAGACACGCTGGACCGCTACTCGGATCTTTCGCCTAAGGTCCACGTTAGCTACATCGACCCGGACCGGAAACCGCAGGCTGCCAAGGCAGCCGGATACCGGCCGGACTCTCCCGTGGTCGTTGATTCCGGCGCACGCCAGGAAGGTGCGAAAAGCCTCACAGAAGAGGAAATCACCGGCGCGCTCATCCGCGCGCTCAAGACCGGCGAGCGCACCGTGTGCGTGCTTTCTGCCGCGGGCGAACACTCCGCCGATGATCAGGACGCAACCGGCTACTCGCTCCTGAAGCAAATGCTGGAACGCGAAAACTATAAAGTCCGCACCGAATCGCTCAAGCCGGGTGCGAAGGTAGGGGAACAGCCGTTGACCTTAGGGCAGCAACCAACCACTGCGCCAGCCTTTGAGATCGCGAAGAACTGTACCGTTCTTGTGATTGCCGGCCCGAAGAACGACTATCCATCTCCCGTGGTAGCGTCGATCGAAAAATATGTTGAGGACGGCGGCCGCGCCCTCATTCTCCTCGACACCCCGTTGCGTTTAGGAAGCGCTGAACCTCCCACGGAAAATCAGGAGCTCGACAAAGTTTTATCGAAATGGGGTGTCACACCTGACAAGGATCTCGTACTTGATCTCAGTGGTGTTGGTGGGCTCCTGAACCTCGGGCCGGAGATGCCGTTTATTCTTCAATACGAATCACACCCGATCACGCAACCGCTGACAAGGGTTCCCACGGTCTATCCCCTGGCGCGCTCGCTCGACACAAAGTCGACGGACAAGACCACAGTCACAAAGCTCGTCGCCACGACCGAGGAAAGCATTGGCACGGACAGCATTGGCCCGCGTGGCACGGTGGATCCGAAAAAGGGGAAAAAGGGCCCGCTCACCCTGGCAGCCGCAGGCACGTACAACAGCACTCCGCAAGGACGTTTCGTGGTTGTGGGAACGTCACATGCGGCGCAGAACAACTTTGTAGGTTCGCGGCCTCTTGGCAATCGCGATCTGATGGTCAACATTATCAACTGGCTTTCCGCCGACGAAGACCTCATCTCGATCCGGCCAAAATCCCGCGACGATCGACCCGTCAATCTCACACCGCAACGAATGCAGGTAGCCTTCTGGCTGGGGATCGTTGGTTTGCCGCTGGTGGTCATCGGAGCCGGCTTCGCCACCTGGTGGAAGAGGCGGTAACTCATGAAGCCGGTTCGCCTCCTGATTGCGGCTATTCTATTGGCAATTGCATCAGGACTGTTTTGGTGGCTGAACAAAAGAGGCGCTGCTGCCACCAAGTCATCTGCGGCGACGGCAGCCACGTCAACGACCACGAAAATTGTGGAAGTGCCGCAGGACCAGGTCCAGTCGCTGACGCTTGAGAAGACGGGATCAACTCCGGTTGAGTTGAAGAAAACCTCCGGCAAATGGTCGATCACCGCCCCCAAGGCCTTTTCCGCCGACCAGGATGCCGTCTCCAGCGTCCTCTCCCCGCTGGCGGCTTTCACCTCCGACAAGTTGATCGAGGAAAAGGGAGCCTATCTCAAAGAATTCGGATTGGCGCAGCCATCGCTTACAGTAACGGTAACAAAGCAGGATGGAAAGACGCTGAAGCTCCTGTTCGGGGACGATACGCCCACCAGCTCCGGAACCTATGTTGAGCTTTCCGGCGATCCCCGCGTTTTTGTCGTCGCCCGCTACAACAAGAGCCCCTTTGAAAAGACGGCTGACGATTTGCGGGACAAGCGCCTCCTGACCGTCGATTCGGAGAAGCTCAGCCGCGTCGAATTGACGGCCAAAAAGGAAACCATCGAGTTCGGCCGAAACAAGGACCAGTGGCAAATCTTGAAGCCCAAGCCGCTGCGCGCGGATCAATTTGCGGTGGAAGACCTAGTCCGCGCACTACGCGACGCTAAGATGGACCTGAGCGCGAGCGAGGACGAGAAAAAGTCTTCGAGCGCGTTCAACTCTGGAAAGGCTGTCGTTACCGCCAAAGTTACTGACGTGTCCACCACGCAGGAGCTGCAGATCCGCAAGAACAAGGACGATTATTACGCGAAATCCAGCGCGGTTGCGGGCGTCTACAAGGTTCCTTCTTCACTTGGCACTTCGACCGATAAAAGCCTCGCGGACTTCAGAAACAAAAAGCTGTTTGACTTTGGCTTCGTCGACCCCGACAAAATCGAGATTCACGACGGCGCAAAAAGCTACTTTCTCACCCGCAGCGGCTCCGATTGGTGGTCCAACGGCACGAAAATGGACGAGAGCAGCGTAAGCACCGTGCTTGGCGCAATTCGCGACCTCTCGGCCGCCAAATTCCCCGATAGCGGCTTCACCACCTCCGCAATCGAGGTCACGATCGTCTCCGATAGCGGAAAGCGCACCGAAAAAGTCCTCATCTCAAAGGATGTCGATCACTTTGTTGCCAAGCGTGAAAATGAGCCGGCGCTCTACGAGGTGGCCGTCTCGGCGATTACGGATTTGCAAAATTCTGCCACCGGCTTGAAGCCCGCCCCTGCACCTGCTCCCGCTCCCGCTCCCCCAAAGAAGAAATAGCTTACTTCCCACGGCGGTTGCACGTGCGACACCGCTCCTCTAAACTGAATTTTTGGCCAATCGCCCGGGAGTCAACTTGCGACTCGTTCTCCGAATCTTTCTCTGGACTGTTGCTCTCCTCGTCATTTCAGTCAGCGCTCTTGCGTGGTGGTTCGTGTACCGCCCGTTGCCTCAGCTCGACGGCGGCATTTCCCTGCCCGGTCTTCAGCAGCAGGTTACGGTCGACCGCGACCGCTGGGGAGTGCCGCACATCCGCGCATCTTCCGTGGAAGACCTGGCCCAAGCCCAAGGTTATGTCATGGCGCAGGACCGCCTATGGCAAATGGACCTGCTGCGCCGCGCCACGCGGGGCCAGCTTTCCGAAATCCTTGGCGCGCGAACGCTCCAAATTGACAAGGACTTCCGCACGCTCGGACTAGGTCGCGCCGCAGATCGCGATGCTGCAACTCTCGACCAGGAGCAGCGCAGAATTATCGAGGCCTATGCGCGCGGCGTGAACCAGTTTATCGAGCAGCACAAAGGCAACCTGCCCTTGGAATTCTCTCTGCTTCGCTACAAGCCTCAGCCCTGGCTGCCGGCGGATACCCTTGCGATCTCTGGCTACATGTATCGAACGCTTACGGACACGCGCGAACGCAAAATCAACCGCGCCATCGTAACCGAACGCGCGGGGCTGGATCGCGCCAAAGTGCTCTTTTCCGCAGATTCTTCGCTCGACCACTTCATCGTCGGCGACCCAAATGTGCTGAATGACGGCTCGCAGCGTTCTGCGGCAGATCCGGATGACGACGATGACGATGACATGCAGCCGGACACGGAGCTCAAAGCCGATCTCCGCGCGCCTGCAAGCATTGCGAAACCAAACGCTTCCTCTGGCCCCGGCCGTACGTCTGCCTTTGTGGAATCAACTGCCCAATTCCTTGCCGAATCAAGTCGCGAGGTCCGAGATGGTGTCGGGAGCAACGACTGGGTCGTCAGCGGCGCTCAGACGGCAACCGGCAAACCGCTTCTTGCTAACGATACACACCTCACCCTCAGGATGCCTTCGATCTGGTACGAAGTGCACCTCACCGCGCCTGGCTGGAACGTGAAAGGCTTCACCTTGCCCGGCGCGCCCATGGTGATCATCGGCCATAACGATCGCATCGCTTGGGGATTCACCAATAACCAATCCGACGTTCAGGATCTTTACATCGAGACATTCAATCCTGCTTCGCCGGCGGAGTATCGCGTCAACGGCTCGTGGAATAAAGCGCAGGTCATCGACGAGGTGATTCCCGTCAAAGGCCAGCCCGACGAACACCTGCAAGTCACCGTGACGCGTCACGGCCCCATCGTGCATCGCGAGGGCAACAAGGGCTACGCCATGAGGTGGACCGCCACCGAGCCGGGTGGTCTCGTCAACAGCTACAACTGGCTGGGCAAAGCGCACAACTGGAAAGAATTTCGCGAAACCATGAAGCGCGTGTGGGGGCCGGCGCAAAACGCTGTCTACGCCGACGTGGAAGGCAATATCGGCTACATCATGGCCGCGCGCGTGCCGATTCGAAAGAAGGGCCACGGTGAAGTGCCTGTGCCTGGAGACACGGACGAGTACGAGTGGACCGGCTACATCCCGTTCGAACAGCTTCCGCAAGCCCTCAACCCGGAGAGTGGATTGATTGCCACCGCAAACGCGCGCGTGGTTGGTCCAAATTACAAACCTTATTTGACCGACCGTTGGGACGACCCGTACCGCACTGCACGCATCTACGACTTGCTGCATGACCGGCACGATTTACGTCCGGAAGACATGCTGAAAGTGCAAGCGGACACCTACAGCTATCCGCATCTCTTTCTCGCCGGACAGTTGGTAGCGGCGGCCAAGACCGCGAAACCAAAAGACCGCCGCGCGCAGAGGCTTGTCGAGGGCCTAAAGGATTGGAACGGCAGTGCGGAGGCCAATTCGCCTGATGTTCCCTTTCTTGAGGCAACGTGTGGCGCCGCCCTCGACCTGTTGCTCGAACCTTTCCTTGGTAAAAACACCGTGATCTATCAGTGGCGAAAAACCACCTTTCTCCAGGAAATCCTCACCGATCGCCCTGCGAAATGGCTTCCCAGCCAGTATAAGAACTATGATGAACTCCTCGCCGCTGCCGCCGATGCTGCCGCTTCCAAACTGGCTGAACAGAGCAAGAGTGAACGCGCGGAAGACTGGAAGTGGGGCCGTTTCAATTCCCTCGAGATGCTTCACCCGCTTGGACAGCAAGGCATTCTCAAAGCGTTTTTAAGCATCACCGGCAAGCCCCAATCCGGAACCGCCTACACGATTTACAGAGCCACAAAAGACCTTGGGCCAGCCATGCGCTTCGTTGCCAATCCAGCCAACTGGGATGAATCGATTCTCCTGATCCCCTCGGGACAGTCGGGCCAGCCCGGCAGCAGCCACTACTCGGACCAGTTTCCTTACTGGTATGAGGGCAAGCCGATATTTGCCCCGTTCAGCGACGCTGCCGAGGCAAAGGCCACGAAGCACTCACTGACTTTCAAGCCTGGTTCGTAAATCCCCTCTTACGCCGATGCCTGAGCTGCCCGAAGTCGAAGCCGTTGTACGAACTCTGCGCCCGCTTGTGCGGGGGCACCGCATTCGCTCCGTTCACGTCTTTCATCCCATCGCCGTGAAACCTCAGCCCGCATCACATCTGGCGCGTTTTGCAACTGGCCGCCGCATTGAGTGCGTGGAGCGCACAGGAAAGTACGTTCTGCTTGTCTTAGACCAGGGCGTGTTGGCGCTCCACTTCCGCCTCGATGGGCAGCTTCTGTGGTTTTCCAGCGCAAAGGAACTCTTCGAACGCGCCAATGCTGGCAAGGACGGCGTCCATGTTGATGTGGCATTTGAGCTCCGAGATGGGGTGCTCGGATTTGCGGACCGGCGCCATTTCGGCCGGGTGTATGCATTCGATTCTCTGGACGACGGCCCCGGGCTTGCTTCCCTGGGCGTGGACGCCCTTTCGCGCGAGTTCACGCCTGCGCGTTTCCGCAACTTGCTTGCCGCATCCGTGCGGCCGCTCAAAGATTTCCTCCTTGACCAGACGCGCGTCGCCGGTCTCGGCAATATCTACTCCAGCGAATCGCTTTGGCATGCGCGCCTCGATCCGCGACGAAAAGCGCGCTCCGTAAAACCGGAAGAAGCGCGTCGCCTGCATAAAGCAATTGTGTCCGTTCTCAAGCGTGCCTTAGAATGCTGTCTGCACCCGGCGCCAGACTTTCGCGACTCGCAATGGTGGTTTCAGGGGCTCGAAAAAATTCTTCGTGCCTACGGACGCGAAGGGCAGCCGTGCCGCCGGTGCGGAGCGCCGATTCGGCGCATCGAGCAGAGCAACCGCTCTACATACTGTTGCTTGCGCTGCCAAAAATGAGCACGCCAAGAGAGCACAGGTTCACTGCGTGAATACACCGATACCCAAAAAGCCCGAAGCGCCAAAGAAGCCGGATTTTGAGCGCTCTCTTGCGCGCCTTGAGGAAGTCGTGCGGCGACTGGAAAGCCCGCAGCTTTCGCTGGACGATGCCATGAAACTGTTTGAGGAAGGCGTCGCGCTTTCCCGGGAATGCCAGAAGCAGCTTGAAGAAGCGGAAGGACGCGTGGAAATTCTGCTCAAAAAAGCCGATGGCAAGGTCGCGGCCGAGCCTTTTGACCCCGAGCGCGAGGGGGAATCGTGACTTTCGAAGCGCCCCTCGCCGCTCGCCCCTCGCGATGAAACTTCCTCCCTTCTTCGAAGAAGACCGCCTTGCCGTTGACGCCGCGCTCGAGCGGCTTCTCCCTGCAGAATCGATGCAGCCCGCTTCCATCCACGCCGCCATGCGCTATAGCGTTTTCGCGGGCGGCAAGCGTATTCGCCCGATTCTCTGCCTTGAAACCGGGCGCATTTTTTCGAGCGACGTTACTCCCACGCTGCATCCTGCCTGCGCCCTGGAATTCATTCACACATACTCTTTGATTCACGATGACCTGCCCGCCCTTGACAACGATGACCTGCGCCGTGGGAAACCAACTTGCCACAAAAAATTCGGCGAGGCCCTGGCGATTCTCGCGGGCGACGCGCTCCTCACTCTCGCGTTCGAAACCATTGGCGCCACGCCTGTGGAGGCCGCGCGCCGTGCCGCTATGGTCACAGAAATCGCGGGCGCTGCGGGGACGGTCAACGGCATGGTCGGCGGCCAGGTCGCGGATATAGAAGCCGAGCGCAAATCCGTCGATCCGCAGATGCTCGAATACATTCATCGTTCGAAAACCGCGGCTCTCATTCGCGCTTCGGTCACTGCGGGCGCTTTGTGCGCAGGGGCCCCAGCCGATGACGTCGCCCGCCTCCGCCGCTTCGGCGAAACCATCGGCTGGGCCTTTCAAGTCACCGACGACATCCTCGATGTCGAGGAATCTTCAGCGGCGCTTGGAAAAACCGCAGGCAAGGATTTCGCGCAACAGAAGGCTACGTATCCCGCAGTTTATGGCCTGGAAAAGTCCCACCAAATCGCCAACGATCTCGCGACCAAGGCCATCGCCGAGCTCACTCCTTATGCCGACCGCGCCTCTCGCCTTCGCGAGATTGCTGAGTTCCTCGTTTTGCGCCGCACTTGACTTCGTCGGCCGCTATGAAAAGCAAGCCAGCCCGAATGCGACTCGACCTTCTTCTGGTTGAGCGTGGACTCGCAGATTCCGCTCAGAAAGCAGCCGCGATAATCCTGGCTGGTGAGGTTCTGGTGGACGGCATACGCGTGGAGAAGGCTGGCACGAGGATCGCAACCATCTCGCGAATCGCCATCACGGGCCGCACGCAGAGATTTGTCAGCCGTGGTGGGTTCAAACTGGAAGGCGCCCTCGAGGATTTCTCCATCGACCCCAGCGGCCTTGTGGCGCTGGATATCGGCTCCTCCCACGGCGGCTTCACGGACTGCCTGTTGCAGCATGGCGCTGCCCGCGTCTGTGCCGTCGACGTAAACGTCGAGCAACTCGATTGGAAGCTGCGCCGGGACGCGCGCGTCATTCCAATCAAGCGCAACGCCCGTGAGCTTCAGGCCACAGACGTTACCGAGCTCGTCGACCTTGTCCTTATCGACGTCTCTTTCATCTCGGTAACCAAAGTGCTTGTTCCCACCGCGAAGCTCGCAAAGCAAGGCGCCCACTTCCTGATTCTGGTCAAGCCGCAATTCGAATTGCCCCGCGAAGAGGTCGGCCGCGGCGGCATTGTCAAGAACGAAAAGCTCCACGAAAAGGCGATCCTGGTTGTCCGCAAGCATGCTGAATCGATCGGCCTGGAGTTTCTGGGCGTTCGCCAAAGCCGGCTTCCCGGCACGGAGGGCAATTTGGAGTATTTTCTCCACGCACGAAAAAAATCGCTGGAGTAGAATCCCTACGACCAATGCAGCCAGGAAAAACCTTTCAAAACATCGGCATTCTTTCCCGACCGCGCCGCGCCCAGCTTTCCATTGTCGTTCCGCCGCTGCTGCAATGGCTGAAGATTCGCGGCGTCACGGCAATCATTGACGAGGAGACCGCCGCCGCACTGCCGGACAGTTCTCAAGGCCAGCCGCGCACCCGCGTAGCGGACTCTTCCCAACTGCTGCTCGTTCTTGGCGGCGACGGTACCATGCTCGCGGCCGCGCGCTTGGCGGCTTCGCGTCGCATCCCTATTCTTCCGGTGAACATGGGCAGCCTCGGCTTCCTGACCAGCTTCACTCTGGACGATCTCTACCCTGCGCTCGAAGAAGCTCTCGCCGGCAAGTCCTCCATCAGCCAGCGTGTGATGTTGCAAGCGGAACTTGTCCGCGGCGGCGCCGTGATCGAGAGCCAATGCGCGCTCAACGATGCCGTCATTCACAAAGGCGCCCTGGCCCGCATGGTCCAGTTGGAGTTGAGCATCAATTCCGATTTTGTCTGCCGTTACCGCGCCGACGGATTGATCGTTTCCAGCCCCACTGGCTCGACGGCATATTCTCTTTCCGCCGGCGGGCCGATCGTGCATCCCTCCGTTGAATCCTTCATCATTACGCCGATCTGCCCGCACACACTCAGCGATCGCCCTCTCGTGATTCGCGATTCCTCGCACATCGAGATCAAACTCAACGGCGACACCGATTCGGTCTACATGACGCTGGACGGCCAACGCGGCGTCCAATTGCAATCCACGGATATTCTGCGCGTACGCCGTTGCGAACACGAGTTACAGTTGATTCAGCCACCGCAAAAACCCTATTTCGAGATTCTGCGCAACAAATTGAAGTGGGGCGAAGCTTGATCCCCGCCTCGTGCTTCCCTTCCCCAATAAACTTTCTGTTCCGAGGGAGTCGTTGATGAGACCAGGGTGTATTGCCGTCATCGTGTCGGTGTTCCTGGGCTTCAGCGCTCGCGCGCAACAGCCCTCTTTCGCGGACATGGTCATTGTCCACGGGAAGGTCTGGACGGTGGACGCGCAGCGTCCCCGGGCCGAGGCTGTGGCCACCCAGGGCGCCCGAATTGTTGCGGTCGGCTCCGATGTGGAGATTGCGAGATGGATCGGCCCTACAACTAAAAAGATCGACGCCCAAGGCAAGAGCGTCCTCCCCGGCTTTATTGATTCGCACGTCCATTTCAGCAGCGGCGGCGGTGAGATCAGCGGCGTGCAACTGCGCGACGCCAACACGCCTCAGGAATTTGCCCGCCGCATCGGCGAGCACGCGAAAAAGCTTCCCAAGGGCGAATGGATGCACGGCGGTACCTGGGACCACGAACTTTGGGGTGGCACGCCGCTCCCTTCGCACGATTGGATCGACTCGCTGACCCCGGATACTCCTGTTTTCGTCAGCCGCTATGACGGCCACATGGCCATGGCCAACGCCCTGGCTTTGCGTCTCGCGGGTGTTACTCGCGAAACAAAAGATCCCCCTGGCGGCACGATTGTCCGCGACAAGGACGGTAATCCCACGGGTGTCATGAAAGACGCCGCGATGGACCTCATCTTCCGGGTCATCCCCCCTCCCACTGAAGAGCAACTGCTCCGCATGATCCACGCGGCTATGGACGAGGCGCGCCGCTTTGGCGTCACCAGCGTCCACGACATCAGCTCCACCGAAGACGTGCGCGCGTATCAGCTGCTCGCGGCTCGTGGCGAACTGACTCTTCGCATCTATTGCATCACTCCGCTTCCTCAGTGGGAAGCGCCCGCGACCGCCGGAATTCGCGCGGGCTTTGGCAACGATTGGATTCATCTCGGCGCGCTAAAGGGTTTCGCGGATGGCTCACTCGGTTCCACGACGGCTCTGTTCGAAAAGCCCTACAACGATGAGCCCGACACTTCTGGCCTGCCCAACGAGATGATGCTGCCCGAAGGCAACATGCTGAAGATGGCTCTCGGCGCCGACAAAGCAGGGCTGCAACTTGCTGTTCATGCCATCGGCGACAAAGCCAACCGCATCATGCTCGACGTGTACACCGAAGTTGCCAAGCAAAACGGCGCGCGGAGCGACCGCCGCTGGCGTATCGAACATGCCCAGCATCTTCGGCCTGAAGACTTCGCTCGTTTCGCGCAGCTCGGCGTCATCGCTTCGGTTCAGCCGTACCACGCGATCGACGATGGCCGCTGGGCGGAGAAGCGCATCGGCCACGAACGTGCCAAAACGACTTACGCGTTTCGCACTTTCCTCAACGATGGAGTGCGCCTGGCCTTCGGCAGCGATTGGACCGTCGCGCCTTTGAACCCGATGTTGGGACTGTACGCTGCGGTAACCCGCGCTACGCTCGATGGAAAGAACTCCGGCGGCTGGTTCCCGGAACAAAAGCTCACACTCGAAGAGGCCATCCAGGCTTACACCATGGGCTCGGCGTTCGCGGAATTTCGAGAAAAGGAAAAAGGCTCGCTCGCGCCCGGCAAGCTGGCAGACGTGGTCGTCCTCGACAGCGATTTGTTTGCGATTGCCCCGGAAAAAATCAAGGATGTGACAGTGCGCTATACGATCGTGCGCGGGAAAGTTGTTTACTGGGCGGGTAATAAATAAAACAGATACACTGGGCCCAAACGGCCATTCGAAACGTAGTCTAATTTAGACTAGTCGTTCGAACAGGCTAATCCAGGATATTCGTGCGCTCCAAGTCTTCCTGCGTCTCGCGGCGGCGAATCAGCCGGAAGCTTTCACTTACCACCAGCACTTCCGCGGGCCGGCATCGCGCGTTGTAATTCGACGCCAATGCCATTCCGTAAGCGCCCGCGCCCCAAATCGCAAGCAGGTCGCCAGATCGCACTTCGCCGAGCGGCCAATCGTGCAAGAAGCAATCCCCCGTCTCGCAAACAGGCCCTACGATGTCTGCGCGCTGCCGTGCGCCGTTGCGTTCGTTCCCGTTGCGCGTCACTTTGGTAATCGGATGGACTGCTCCGTAGAGGCTGGGCCGCATCATGTCGTTCATTGCGCCATCAACGACCACAAATTTTTTGCCGCGATTCGTTTTCGTGTACACGACGCGCGTGAGCAACACGCCAGCCTGCGCAATGATTGATCGCCCCGGCTCGAGCAGAAGCTCTACGTCCAGTCCGCGCACGAGTTCGTTGATCAGCCGAGCATACTCGGTTCGCCGCGGGGCCTTCTGGTCCGAATAGCGGACTCCCAATCCTCCGCCCACGTCGAGATAACGCAGTTGAATCCCTTCGCGGCGCAACTCCTCGACGTATTTAGCGAGCCGCTTCACAGCACGCTCGAATGGCTCAAGCGAAGTGATCTGCGATCCGATGTGCGCGCTGAGTCCCGCCCAGCGAATCCACTTCGATTCGCGGTGCGCCAGGTACAACCGCTTGGCTTCCTTCCAATCCAGGCCAAACTTGTGCTCGTGGCGTCCGGTGGCAATTTTCGGATGGCCGCCGGCCAGCACGTCGGGGTTCACGCGAATGGCCACGGCTGGCGGCGCACCGCCCTGGCCCACCGCTCGCGCAGCCTCCTCGGCCAGAATTCCCAGTTCCGCTTCCGACTCCGCATTGAAGAGCAAAATGCCCGAAGCCGTGTCGTGACCACCAACTCGATAGTTCAGCGCCGCGCGAATCTCCTCGCGGCTCTTTCCCACGCCAGAAAAAACGATGCGGTCGCCGCGCACGCCAACGTGCCGCAGAAGTTCCAGCTCTCCTCCCGATACAATGTCAAAGCCACTTCCCAGGCTGGCGAGTCGCTGCAAGATGGATAGGTTTGCATTTGACTTCATCGCGAAGCAAATGGTGCTGCGAACTCCGGTCAGCCCTTGCTGAAGCTCGCGGTAAGCCTCTTCTATCGCAGCGCTGCTGTACAAGTACGCCGGCGTGCCAAACTTGCTCGCCACCGCTCCGAGCGCCACTCCCTCGCAAAACACTTCGTCTCCAGATTGCGCGGACTTCCACGCAAAATGCGGCGTGAACGCAGCGGGATCGACATATTTCAATTTCCGGGCTGGCCCATTCTTGGAATGACTCATCGGACTTTCATCACCACCAAAGTGCGGTCGTCAAACAGCGGAGCGCTTTGTGTAAACCAATCCACCTCGCGCAAAATCGTATCGGCTAACTCGGCTGCGGTCAGCGTGTGGTGCTTCTCAATTAATTCTTTCAGCCGGTTGATTCCGAAGAACTGGCCTTCGCTGTTTGCGGTTTCAGCAATGCCGTCTGAGTGGAACACCAGAATGTTTCCAGGGTCCAGTGTCACTCCCCACTCGTCGTAGGTCACTTCCTCGAAAATCCCCAGCGGAAATCCCGTCAACTCGATTTTGCCGCACCGATTGTCCTTGTAGAGCAACGGCTGCGATTGGCCGGCATTGGCCACGCGAAGCTTTTGACGGCCCTTCTGCCACGTCGCGAAACACGCCGTCATGAAGCGCCCTTCGATGCGCCGTTCACCCACCAATTGGTTCATTTGCTTGAGCATTTCCGCCGGCTGAAGTTTCTGCGGCGCGAGGCTGCGCATGATTCCGATAGCCACGGCTCCATAAAGCGCAGCCGCAGTCCCTTTCCCGCTCACATCGCCCAAAGCGATTCCTAGTTGCTGCGGTCCATAGCGCAAGAAATCGTACAAGTCGCCGCAAACTTCGCGGGCCGACAAATACCTGGCCGCGATATCCACGCCATAGTCTTCGGTCGGCACGGGCCGAAGCAGAGCGCCCTGAATGCGTTTCGCAGCTTGCAAATCGCGCTCGAGTCGCGCTTCTTCCTTCGCCAGCTGCTCGTACAGCCGCGCGTTCTCTAGCGAAACCGCGAGGTTCGCTGCCAGAATCGACAGCGTTTGTATGTGATCTTCCGTAAAGTAGTTCAGCGTCGGGCTTTCCAGATCCAGCACGCCGATCACTTTGCCCTTATGCATCATCGGAATCGCCAGCTCCGACCGCGTCTCGGGATTCGCCATGATGTAGCGTGGATCGGACGTCACGTCGGGCACCAGCACCGGCTCTTTGAGCGTCGCAGCGGCCCCCACGATGCCCTCCGTGGCCGCCGCGCGCATCCTACCCTGCACGCGCTGCCCGTGTTTCACGTCCACACGGTGACGAAACGCCTTTTGCTCTTCGTCGTAGAGCAGAATGCTCAGAATCTGATAGTCAATTACGCGCTTGGTTTGCTCGGCCGCGCGGCGCAGCAATTCCTCGACCTCCAGAATCGCGCCGGTCTCGCGGCTCACTTCGGTGAGCAGCAGCAGCGTATCCGCCTGTGCTTTCACCTTTTCGAAAAGGCGCGCATTTTCGATGGCGATTGCCAGCCGGCTTCCCAGCAGCGTCAAGATATTCTGCTGGTCGCGCGTAAAGTAATCCAGGTGCCGGCTCTGAATGTCCAGCACGCCGACACACTTGCCGCGCACCATGAGAGGGACAGCGAGCTCCGAGCGCACGCTCTCAATGGCATTGATGTACCGCGGGTCCTTCGAGGTATCGCTTACGCGCACCGGATGACCCGTGGCCGCCGCGCTGCCCGTGATTCCCTGCCCCATCGGGATTCGCAAATTTTCCGCAAGTTCGCGGGAGTAGCCGATAGCGAAGCGATGACGAAGGTAGGCTCCATCCCCTTCGATCATCAGCACGCCGAAGATTTCGTAATCGATATGCCGCTTGATGAGGGCCGCTGCCCTGGCAAGGACTTCATCCAGGTCCAGGGAGGCATTTACTTCCTCGCCGATTTCGGCGAGCGTGGCCAGTACTTCTGTGGAGATTTCCGGACTGTCTTTCAGAGCGGCTGGGCTGACCTGTTCATCCGTGGGATTCATGGGCGCTAACTAGTATAGCAGGCGAAAAAACGAGCATTGTCCCGCTGCCCTCGGAATAACAACTCTTCCTGCGGCCGTATTGGTCTGTGAAAAATGCGAGGGCCTCTTTAGCACGAAAGAATCACCGCCGGAACTCTCCCCGCTTATTCGTTCTCTACTTTCGCTCCGCTCCCGAGGCGCAAAACTCCGACGTAAGGCAAATTCCGATAGCGCTCGGAATAATCCAGGCCGTAACCCACCACAAATTCATTAGGAATGGTGAAGCCCACATAATCCGCGTGAACGGCTGCGATCCGGCGCTCCGGTTTGTCCAACAACACCGCAACTCGCAAATGCTTTGGCTTGCGCTGCTGAAAAAGCCGCAACAGGTACTGCATGGTCATGCCGGTGTCGAGGATGTCTTCCACCACAATCACGGTCCTTCCTTCGATGCTCGAATCCAGGTCGCGCGTCAGCCGCACCTGGCCGGAAGAATGTGTGTTTTGCCCGTAGCTGGCTACGGCAAGAAAATCAAATGAAACATTTCCCGGAATGTGGCGCGCCAGATCGGCGAGGAAGAACACTCCGCCCTTCAGCACACTGACCAGATGCAGTTGCTCTTCGCGAAAATCCCTGCGAATCGCCTTTGCCAGCTCGCGAATCCTTCGTTGGATTCGGCCGGCGGTGATCAACACTCGCACGCTTTCCTTCTGTTGCTTCGCTTTGCTCTGAGTTACTCTTGCCTCGGCCATGCCTTGTCTCCGCTTGCAAAAGCGAGACTCTACCCCACGGCTCTGCTCCAGCGCAATGCTTGTGCATTTGCGAGTAGACTGCGCAGCGAAAACAGGTTACAGTTCGGCGCACCGCTCGACGGTAATTCTTCTGCAGGAGAGAAAATATGCGACGGAAATTCCTAACGCAGCTTTTTTCTTTGCCTTTTCTGGGATTGGCTGCACAAGCGGAGGAGCCGAAGAAGAAGGCGCTGAAAATCATGATGAAAAGCGCGTGGGGCTCGGACGACCCCACGCGAGCTTCCTTCCCGTTTGTGCATGGCCTGGCGCTCGCCGAGGCCGGCCATGAGGTGCAGATCTTTCTCCTCGGCGAAGCTACCTACCTGATGCGCAAGGCTACCGCGAGCGCTATCGTGCCAGTCGGCTGGCCTCCACTGACAGAGACGCTCGAAAAGATCGTCGCTAAACACATTCCGGTCTTTTCTTGAGGGTTCTGTTCCCGGGCCCGTGGGGTCACGGAAGCAGATTTGAATCAATGGGGCGCAAAGTTTGGTAATCCAGCAATTTTTGTTGGCTTGATCGAGTGGGCCGACCGCATCATCGTCGAATAACCAGACATCGAAAACCGCGCAGCTGCCTTCGCTCTTGATGCCCCACTTTTTTCTTCGCAGGTTCAGCGGAACAAGTATTCCTTTCTTCTTTGACACGTTTTCTTTGAGGCGTTTCCAGTAGATGCAACGTCTGTTGCGCCTCCCGCTTGGGTTCCTTTCTGCAAAAGTAAATCTTGACAACACTACCCTAGCTTTCTAGACTGACGCGCAACCTATGAATACAGCGTTCTGAAACATTCGTTGCACACTTGTATAGGGTCTAGCGCCTGATGCCCGTGTACGCTGCAACTGTCCACTCCTCAGAACGAACAGGGGGATCGATGAGAGTCCAATCTGTCGGTTTTCAACTACGCGTTAAACTTGCCTATCCGTATCTGTTCCTCGCGCGCTGTCTTCTGGCGGCCTTGGTTTGTCTCCTGATCTCCGCCGCGCCCCTACTGACTCAGACCACCTCGACGATCGGAGGAACGGTGAGGGACAAGTCCGGCGCAGTGATCGGCGGGGCGCATGTTCGGGTGGTGAGCAGCGAGCTCGCCATCGACCGCGCCGCAACGTCCGACTCCGAGGGCTCCTATGCCATCACGGCGCTACCCCCGGGGATTTACGAGATTCGCGTGGAAAGGGAGGGTTTTCAGTCGGAGGTATTCACGAAAGTAGAACTGACGCTGAACCGCACGCTGACGTTCGATATGACACTGCAGGTGGGAGCGGTGGCTCAGACGGTGGAGGTAAGCTCGGCGATCCCGCTTGTGGATGCCACTGTGTCATCTACCGGGACCACCATCGTGCCGCAGCAGATTGAAGACATGCCTATCAACGGCCGGAATTACCTTGATCTTCTGCAACTCGTTCCGGGCGTAGCGCTGAACCGCCAGAGCGACCCGGCAGGGGATAACGCGACGCCCATTCTGGGAGAGCGCGGCGGAAACACTCTGTATCTGATTGATGGACTGCCGAACCGCGACAATTTCAACGGTGGCCCTTCGGCCCAGTTCAACCAGGATTCCATACTCGAATTTCAGGTGGTGACCGGCGGATATAAGGCGGAGTTTGGTCACGCTTCCGGCGGAGTGGTAAACGTGGTGACGCGTAGCGGCACCAACAACTGGCATGGCGGTGTTTCTTCGTTTTATCGCAGTTCTGCGTTTGATTCGAATGATGTGCCAAACGCCACGAAGGGCGCGCCCTTTCTCAACCGGTGGGACCCGACGGTGTATGCCGGCGGGCCGCTGTGGAAAGACAAGGTGTTTTTCTTCGGGTCGGCGGAACGGATATGGGAGAGCCGGGACCTCAATTTTGTGTTCCCGGCGAACATCCCGCCTTCTCTGCTCGCGTTTGAGACCCCGTTTAATAAGCACTCCCTGACGCACGACACGCGTGGCCGAGCGCGCCTCGATGAAAATATCAGCCATCACCGAGTGACGGAGCAGGTGAACTACACCAACACCCATGTCACTGATTTTTTGCCGCTGCTCGCCGCGCTGAATTTGCCGGATACAAGGCAAAATCTAGACAGCCGCGCTTTGATGCTCGGCCTCAGCGATCTTTGGACCATCGGCGGCTCGGCTAACTCCTGGATCGTCAACTCCTACTTTCAGTATCGGGCCGATCCTTTCCGTACCAGCCCTGCGCACCCGTCCGCCGGGATACCCAATACGCTTTTCAACCTTTTCGACACGTACACCAGCAACGACCTGTTTGGAAATCTCGGCCAGGTCTCCTTTGGGCCGGGTTACAACTCTTTTGTCTTTTATCAAAAGTACGCATCCGCGGGCAGCAACGTGGCCCGGCAATTTGGGCCGCACAACTTCAAGTTCGGCTGGGATTACCAGAACACGAAGGTCGACGGCGGGGAGCCCAACAATTTCTTCACGCAGCTTTTCGCCACGGTAAACGATTTCAACACTTTCGGCTCGATCGACTCGGGCCTGAACCTGATTACCTTGCAAGGAGGCCCGACGCCCCGGGATAACCTCGTACACCTCCGCAACAATTACAACGGCCTGTTTGTCGAGGACGATTGGAAGGTTGCGCGGAAGTTTACCTTGAACCTGGGACTGCGGTGGGACTACGACACGCGCTTCCCCAATAAGACGGACTTCTCGCCCAGGATCGGCGGCGCGTGGAACGTCGCTCCTAAGACGGTCGTCAACGCGAGCTTCGGCATTTTTTACGACCAATTCCGGGCGGGCGTTGCGCGCGACATCCCGGGCTTCGGCGGAGCGAATATCCAGCGTGAGCGTTTGCTGTCTTTCCCGCGGCTGTTCTATGGAAATCCCACTACGCTTACCTACTTCTTTCAGACCCTGGGCAGGCCTACGGTGTGCGTTTCCAACAATTTGACGGAAGCCCAAGTGCAATCTTCAGGAGCCACATGCCCGAATGGCCTAGGGACAACGCTCTACGGGATCGACTATTTGAATAGCGTTGTGACTCCGGGCCACGCTCCCGTTCCCGCGAACACCGTGGTCAACATGTCCAACGTGCAGAGTCTCACGGGGTACACGCCGGATCAATTCCTGGCTGCGGTGGACGCGGCTACCGCCAATTTCGCGGGAACCGATACGGCGGACTTTCCCACCGTGCCCGCCAATTATTGGAGTTGGGATTCGTTTGGAAATCTCACGACTATCGTTGGAATTAACGGCACAGCGGGGCAGGTTCCTATTTCTGTGGACCCCAATTTCAAAGTTCCCTATACGCGCAATTTCCACGGCGGGCTGCAGCAAGGCGTAGGAAATGACATGGTTTTCACCTTTGATTACTACCACAAGGACATTGTCGACATTCTGACGGTACGCGCGACAAATCTGGCGTTTGAGGCCCGGATGCCGGGTCATGGCAACGAACTCGTTCCGGGCACAGGACCGAAGCGGATCGAAAGCTATGGTCCTTGGGGAGCTGGAACCTTTGACGGCTTCACCATTGGCTTTCAGAAAAGGATGTCGCACAGCTTTACGCTTCAGGCCAACTACACGTTCACGCATGCGGTCGACAACGTCCTAAATTCGACTTTGGCATCCGAAATCCAGAGTGGCGAAGGCGTGAACTTCCTCGCCATCGCCGGGCTTTCCGACAGCTTCGTAGGAATTGTTCCAAGCGTGACCGATGCTATTGGCGGCCAAACCAACGCAAACGGTCCCTTCATCAACAGCAAGGGAAACCCAGTGCCCAAGGCCAGCACGTTCTATAACGGCGCCAATATCGATAAGGGGCCGTCTGATCTCGCCCTCGCGCACACCTTCCTTGCTCATGGCATCGTGCAGCTGCCATGGAAAGTCGAGTTTGCCACCATCTTCCGTGCGCAAAGCGGCGGCCACTATGGCGTGGGTCCTGCAGCTGGCGGACCCGACTTTGATGGAGACGGCCTCTTTAACGGGGCGGGGCTGAACTTTGCCGGGAAGGGGCAACTTTACGCACGGAATCGTTTCACCGCTCCGTCGTTTGTCAACGCGGACCTGCGAGTCGCCAAACGCTTCAATCTGGGTGAGCGCGTAAAGGCTCAGGTTCTCTTTGAATTTTTCAATCTATTTAACCGGGCGAATCTCGCTGCCTTGAATGGGCTGGAGCCGGGGTGCGCGGACGGGTCCAATACCAGCGATCCCTACGCCACGCCTACGTGCAACATCTTCCAGTCACAACAGGGCCAGCCTGGAATTGGCCAGATTCTCCAATGGCTGCCAGGGCGGGAGGGCCAATTCGGCATCCGCCTCGAATTCTAACCAGCACTAATCTTTCGTCGATCTTGTCGACTCGGCCGACCGCATCATTTTTGAATGAGCTGTAACGAACCCCTGAAAATTCGCACTACTTGGCAAGGTCACAATCTCTTGGTCGTGCCTCTGGAACCCTTCGCCAACGGCTGCTTTGGACTGTGCGGCGTTCCGGTAGCACCGGAGGTTCGCCATGATTGAAGTCGGGTCTCACACCGTTTTAGTCTTTATTAAAATGCAGTTCTTGGGGCAGTGGTCGCGTTTTGCCCTCACTCTGGGAATCGGCTACCAGGTAACCAAAGGCGGCCAATTAATCGTCGTCACTGAAGACGAAAATGCTGCCAAGACCACCTACTGGTTCCGGCTTAGCGACGGTCACGAGGTCTGGGTTGTCGAGGATGTCGTTCACATCCCCGCCGTCTGCATCAAGAGCGCGCCAGGCGACCAGTCGAAATGCCGTGGCTAACTGCCGTGGCCGTGATCCAGTGTGCCTCTGAAGCTTTGACCAGCTTAGAGTAACGCCCCTACGCTCCTCGCCCGAGGGAAACAGCTATACTCTCCGGGCGGAGCCATCCCTTGCTCGAAGCTGCCAAAAGTATCTTGCTCATCCTAAGCGCGCTTTTTCCAATTGTGAATCCCTTTGGAGGCAGCCCTGTTTTTCTGGCGCTGACTCGCGAGTACCCCACCGGCGCTCGCCGGGCCCTGGCGCGCCAGGTTGCAATGAACAGCTTTGTCCTGCTGATTGCTTCGTTTCTCATCGGCACCCATATTCTGGATTTCTTCGGAATCTCCATCCCCGTAGTGCAAGTGGGTGGCGGCCTCGTGGTCATCTCCAACGGCTGGGCCATGCTGAAACAAAAGGAAGAACCGGACCGCCGCGACGTTCAAACGAAAGTCAATTTACAGGGCATCTTCCGGAATGCTTTCTATCCTTTGACTCTGCCGCTTACTGTGGGGCCTGGCTCAATCTCTGTTGCCATAACCCTCGGCGCCAACCTGCCGCACCACCTGGGAGCCAATCTCCTGGCGATTCTCGCCACTCTGATTGCCTCCGCTATCGTGGCGGTCAGCATTTTTCTTTGCTACGGCTTTGCCGACCGCTTGGCCGCAGTCGTTGGAGAGAGCGGTATGAGCATCATCCTAAGGCTCTCTTCTTTCCTGCTCGTGTGCATCGGGGTCCAGATTATGTGGAATGGGGTCAGCGCGTTGCTCCGCTCGTTCGGCGCGGCGCACTGATACTCGCACCCTATCTCCAGACTCTCCGCGTGCGCCTGATAGAAAAAAGTGCTTCGTGTGGGGTGTCTCGCGTTGCGGTCAGGCGGCAACACCGATAAACTGCTAGTTGGGGATTTTCTGCAACTCTATAGTACGGGCATGGGAGTCCTGGCCTAAAGCGGAGGATGCTGAGCATTGTGCGGAATTGCCGGGTTCACCACTAAAAACTGGATTGCGCCGCCGGAACGCATCCGGCAAGCGACGGCCACGCTGATTCACCGCGGCCCTGACCAGCAGGCCGTGTTTCAATCCAATCTTTTCTCCCTCGGCGCGACGCGACTCAAGATCATCGACCTCGACCACGGCAATCAGCCTATTTTGACGGAAGATGGCGACAGCGGCATCGTCTTCAATGGCGAAATCTACAACCACCTCGAGTTGCGCGCTGAACTTGAGGGTCTAGGGCACCGCTTTGATTCGCATTCGGATACGGAAACCGTCCTGCGAGCCTTTCTCGAATGGGACAAAGAGTGCTTCGTGAAACTGCGCGGTATGTTTGCGGTGGCGCTGTGGAGCAAGTCTGCCAGGCGCATCGTGCTGGCGCGCGACCGCATGGGGATCAAGCCGTTGTATATCGCGCGGCAGGGTGAAGACCTGTTCTTCGGATCGGAACTGAAAGCGCTTTTTGTGCATCCGGAAATTGACCGCCGGCTCAGTCTTGCGGGCCTGGATTGCTATCTTGCGCTGAACTACATCCCCGCGCCGTGGACACTGGTCGACGGAATCGGGAAGCTCGCGCCGGGCGATTGGCTGGAGTGGAGAGATGGCCGCGTTTCCACCGGCTCTTACTGGCGTTTGCCGTTTGGCGTTTCGCCCCGTTACACAATGGAATCCGCTAAGGAAGAGCTCGACGCGCTTCTGCAAGACGCGGTTCGCGAACACTTGCTTTCCGATGTTCCCCTGGGCGTATGGCTGAGCGGTGGAATTGATTCCACAACGATTCTGCATTACGCCGCGAAAGCGTCCAGCGCGCAGCTCAAAACATTTTCTATTTCATTTCGAGGACGCAGCTTCGACGAGACGGAATACGTTCATCGCGCGATAAAGCAATACAGCACCGATCATACAGAGTTGGATTTGACTCCCGCGGAGGATTTGCGCGGTGCGATTGAAGAATTCGCTTACTACTCCGACGAACCGAGCGCGGATGCGGGTGCGCTGCCAGTGTGGTTCCTCTCGAAGCTCTGCAAGACCAAGACGACTGTGGCTCTGAGCGGAGAGGGCGCGGACGAGCTTTTCGGGGGTTACCTGACCTATCGAGCGAACCGGTTGGCAGATCGCGCGCGCATGCTACCTCGCTCGGTCTTGCAACTGGCTCTCGCCGGATTCCAGCGCTGGCCGGTCTCTGACGACAAAATCAGCTTTGAATACAAAGTGAAGCGCTTTCTGGAAGGCGCGCTGATGGCGCCGGCTCGCGCGCACGTTTATTGGAACGGCACGTTCTCCGACGAGGAAAAACGGGCGCTGGTCAGGGAGCCGCTGCCAACTTCTTTAGACCGCGTTCTCGGCGAGCTGCGTACCCTGCCTCCGACATCCGATGATTTAGCGCCGTATCTCTGGCTGGACCAGAAATACTATTTGGCGGATGACATTCTGACCAAAAGCGACCGCATGAGCATGGCGCATGCCGTCGAGGTGCGGCCGCCTTTTCTGGATCACCGCGTTGTGGAGTTCGCGGCCAAGCTTCCTGCTGACCTGAAAATTCGCGGCGCGCAACAAAAGGTGATCCTTAAAGAACTCATGAAAGAAAAGCTGCCGCCTGCGATCCTGACGCGGCCGAAAATCGGGTTCGATATTCCCGCGCACGAATGGTTGCGCGGGCCGCTGCTTCCGCTGTTGCAAGATGCCCTGCAGTATGGCGCAAGCGAATGCGGCGGTGTATTCCGTACCGACGTTATTGACAAATTCCTTCAGCTCCATTTGGAGCGGAAGGCCAGTGTTGGGTACGACCTGTGGGGCCTACTGATTCTATTCTTATGGATGAAAAAATGGAGAATTCAGGCGGCGTCCTCGGAGACGCCGAAGGTTTCATTACAAGTCAGAGCTGGCGTGTCTACCTGACCGTTCTGGTTGTTGCCGCAATCATTTATCTGGGCTGCATCATTTCTCCTCCGTCGTTGATGGACGACGTCGACGCTGTGCAGGCGCAGATTGGGCGAAACATGCTGACCTCCGGCGACTGGGTGACCGCGCGCCTGGATGGCATCGCCTACCTGGAAAAAGCCCCGCTGATCTACTGGCTCATAGCAATTTCGTACAAGATTTTTGGCGTCCACGATTGGGCCGCGCGCATTCCCATTGCGCTATCGGTCATGGCGCTGGCGTGGCTCACTGCCGCCATCGGAGTCTGGGCTTTCGGCCGGCGCGCCGGATTTTACGCTGGGTTGTGCATGGCGACGTGCATTGGACTTTGGCTCTTCACACGGATTCTGATTCCCGACGTGATGCTGACGTTTACGATTGCCTTAGCTATGTGGGCGTTTCTGCGCGCGCTTGACGAAGAAGAGCCACATCCGCGTTTGTGGGCCTTTGTGCTTGCAGCCAGCTTGGGGATAGGGCTGCTGCTTAAGAGCCTAGTGGCGCTCTTGTTTCCAATTGCGGCGGCAGTGATCTATCTTTTGCTGGCGAAGCAATTCTTCCTGCGGCGCACCTGGCAGCGCCTGCGGCCGATTAGAGGCTTTTTCATTGCGCTTCTGATTGCCGCGCCGTGGCATGTTCTGGCCACACTTCGCAACCCCCCATACTTTAGTTTCGCAATGCACAGTGGCCCCGGCGAATACCACGGTTTCTTGTGGTTCTACTTCATTAACGAACAGCTGTTGCGGTTTCTCAACCTGCGCTACCCGCGCGACTACAGCACGGTTCCGCGACTATGGTTCTGGCTCTTCCATTTGGTTTGGCTTTTTCCTTGGAGCGTGTACTTCCCTACTGCGTTCAAGCTCTCTTACAAGCCAATAGACAACGCAGGCCGGACAAGATTGCTGGCGCTCTGCCTAACCGGATTCATCCTGATTTTCTTCACGTTTTCCACAACGCAGGAGTATTACTCAATGCCCTGCTATCCCGCGCTGGCTTTGCTGCTCGGCTCCGCGATGGCGACGGACGCTACCTGGATTCGCCGGGGAACGCGGCTGCTTTCAGCCGTCGCTGCGTGCGCGGCCATGGCCTGTTTCGCCATTTACTTCTACGCGCGGCATTTACCGACCCCCGGCGATATTTCCGCGGCTCTTGTGGCTCACCCCGGCGCGTACAAACTCTCCCTGGGGCACATGCAGGACCTCACGCTGGACTCGTTTGCATACCTCCGTTTGCCACTGGTCGTGGCCGGATTGGCGTTTCTCGCTGGTGCGCTTGGCAATCTGCGATGGATGAAAGAAAGGGCGTTTCTCGCGAGCACACTTATGATGGTTCTGTTTTTTCATGCGGCGAGGCTAGCGATGGTGGTGTTTGACCCCTATCTCTCTTCGCGCCCGATGGCTGAGGCGGTTCTGAAAGCTCCCAAAGGTCAATTGCTGGTGGATCATCACTATTACACGTTCTCGTCGATGTTTTTCTACTTGAACTGCTCGGCACCGCTGGTGAACGGCCGATTGCACAACATGGAATATGGCTCCTACGCTCCGGGAGCACCCGACATTTTTCTCACAGACAAGCAGCTGGCTGAGGATTGGAGCAAGCCGGAGCGGTACTACTTGGTGGCGGACCAGTTACAAGTTCCGCGGTTTGAGAAACTGATGGTGTCTGGGAGTCTTCACTTGTTGATTGCAAGCGGCGGAAAGATGCTCCTAACAAACAAGCCATTGCCCGCAACCACGCGAACAGCTGTTTACGGAAGCATAGGTACAGCGAAATCTCAGGAATCAAGCGGGACATCAGGATCCAACTAATACGGAAGAGCGAAGTGAAAAGCTGCTTGCAATCTCGGATAAACACAGGAAAAATCAAAAGGGGCATTGTAGCAGGTAGACTGTTGCTAGCGATGGGGGGAACCACAAATTGATCTCTGAGTTGTCCTATTTGCCGCGCGTATGGCTGGGCACGCAGTTTTCGGCGAAGTTCCTGCCGGCGGCGATACGACCGCGGGCCGCGCACGTCAAACTGACCGAGAATTGCCAGGCAAAATGCATCAGCTGCAACTACTGGCAGACGCGCTGGGATGATGGAATCACGACCGATCGCGCGGTGGAGCTAGTGAACGAGATCGGAGCCGCCGGGATTCACTCGCTCAGGTTTACAGGCGGAGAACCGCTGCTGCGAAGAGATTTTTTTGAGATTCTTGAGAAGGCAAACACGAGGCCGTTCAAGCACATTGTCGTGCAGACCAACGGCTTGCTCCTCAAGAAACTGCACAAGGAAATCAACGAGTCGCCGATCACCGCTATTGCAGTTTCTATTGATGGGCTGAAAGAAACCAACGACCTCATCCGCGGGATTCGCGGGTATTTCGATTTGGGCCTAGAAGGCATTCGCCTCCTCAAAGGCAAAAAGGCAGTTCTGTCCGTGACGCTGAACCGACTTTCGGCAATGGAATTGGAGCGACTTGCAGAAGTGGCCAGCAGCGTGGGAGCGAAAGTCGAATACAACATTTTGAGCCAAAGCCTGTCCTTCCTGAAGGACGCGGACATAGCTTCGATGTGGCCGCAGCAAGCTGATGTACAGGAGATCGCGCGATTTCTGCGGGAGACGCTGAAACGCCCCGCCTACGAGGTCGATTACATCACGAGATACTACAAGAGCGAAGGGGTCTCCGAACCACCCTGCGTGCTTGGCTACTTGCAGGTGTTTGTCATGTCCAACGGGGACGTCATGACCGGCTGCTACCCGTTGAAGCCTGCGGGAAATATTTTGCGCGATAAACTGGAAACGATTTTGGCTTCGGACGAGTACCGGCAGCAAAGTGAGGCCATGGTGCGAAGAGAATGTCCCGGCTGCACTTGCGGAATCGAATCTTCGCTGGCCATGAAACATGCCGTATCCGGGGCCTTCTTTGAGCTGAGCCGGCTGGGGAATGGTCCAAAGAATGGGCGGCAGGCGGAAACGCAAAGGGCAGTACGGGACAGCGCTTAACTTAGAATTAGATTAATTCACCAATCGGTGCGGGCAAGCAAAAATCAAACTTGAGGTCGGAGGACCAATGAAGATTGCAGTTCTTGGGGGAGACGGTTACTGCGGCTGGGCGACGGCGCTGTATTTGTCGCAGAAGGGGCATGCGGTCGCCATTGTCGATAACTACGCGCGGCGGCTTTGGGATCATGAGCTGGGGGCGCAAACGCTGACGCCGATTCGTCCGCTGACAGACCGCGTGCGCGTGTGGCAAAACCTGACGGGCAAGACCATCGAAATGTTCGTCGGTGACGTCGCGGACTACGACTTCCTGTCTTCCGCGTTCAAAACGTTCGAGCCTGAAGCCGTGGTGCACTTCGCCGAACAGCGCTCGGCGCCGTACTCGATGATCGACAGGAAGCACGCTGTCTTTACGCAGGTTAACAACGTTGTTGGCACGCTGAACGTATTGTTTGCCATCCGCGAGTTTCTACCCGATTGTCATCTCGTGAAGCTAGGCACGATGGGCGAATACGGCACGCCGAACATCGACATCGAGGAAGGCTACATCACGATCAACCATAACGGCCGCACGGACACAGTTCCCTTCCCGAAGCAGCCGGGATCTTTCTATCATCTCTCGAAAGTGCACGACAGCCACAACATCATGTTCACCTGCAAGATCTGGGGCATTCGCGCGACGGATCTAAATCAGGGCGTGGTTTACGGCACGATGACCGGCGAAAGCGCGCTCGACGAGGCGCTGATCAACCGTTTCGATTACGACGACGTCTTCGGAACCGTGCTGAACCGCTTCTGTGTACAGGCGGCCATCGGCCAGCCGCTCACCGTTTACGGAAAGGGGGGCCAGACGCGCGGCTTCCTTGATATTCGCGATACCGTTCGCTGCGTCGAAATTGCCTGCCACAAT
>Ga0126378_10000450_pt1 | contig 30666 bp, 33 predicted proteins | sample PanSoiMetPlot_23_FD_92587 | JGI IMG/M metagenome (GOLD analysis project Ga0126378, IMG submission 92587) | Tropical forest soil microbial communities from Panama - MetaG Plot_23 | ecosystem: Environmental > Terrestrial > Soil > Tropical forest > Bulk soil | place: Panama | collected 2016-02-17
CCTGGTCAATGTTCCCTATCGCAGCAGCTACATGCCCGATCTCATCAGCGGCCAGGTCCAGGCGGCATTCCCCCCGATATTGCAATCGCTGGAGTACATCAAAGCAGGCAGGCTGCGCGCGCTGGCGGTGACCGGCGCCACGCGCTCGGAAACGCTGCCGGGCATTCCGGCCGCAGCCGAATTCGTGCCGGGCTATGAGGCTTCTGTGTGGGACGCGCTCGGCGCGCCGGCAAAGACGCCGGCGGAGATCGTCGAGGTTCTCAACACCGAAACCAACGCCGTCCTCTCGCAGCCGGCGATGCAGGCGCAGTTTGCCGCCTTGGGCGCCGAGCCGATGCTGATGACTCCCGCGCAATTCGGAACATACATCGCTGAGGAAACCGAGAAGTGGGGCAGAGTCGTCAGGACCGCGCGGATCAAGGCGGAGTGAACGAGTCCTAAGTCCATCCGAGTCGGGTGAGGATCGCGCGCCCCATAACCCAATCCTTATCCTCCTCCGACAGAAAGCCCAGTTCTTCGGTGAAATGCGTGATGCGCTGCCGGTAGGTCGACTTGCCGAACGCGTTGGTGAGGTCGGTTCCCCAGTAGCAGCGCTGCGGGCCGAAGGCGTCGAAACAGCGCTTCAGATGCTCGGTCATGTCGCGCCACGGATAGTCCTCGAGCGAATATGTGGGCGAGGAAGAGAGCTTGACCGACACATTGGGATATTTGGCGAGCGCCACCACCTCGTCGATCGTGGTCTTGATCGCGCGGGCCTTCGCGATCTCGAGGGTCAGATTCATGTGATCGATGATAAACGGCAGTTGCGGGTGACGTTCGGCGATGGGCTTGAACCTCGGCGCGTTGCCGGGAGCCAAAACCATGACAGGCAGCCGCGCCTTCTCTGCCGCCGGCCAGAACCAGTCTGCGACGCCGCTCTCGAGCAGCGCGCTCTGCGCGCGATGGAGCGTGAGCCGCACGCCTAGCATGCCCGGCTGCTCCTTCCATTTCGGCAGCAGCGCGGCCGATTGCGGCTTCTCCAGCGGGATGCGGCCCATGACGGCGAAGCGCCCGGGATAACGCCTGACCGCTTCAAGCGCGTAATCGTTGCGGTCGCCCGGCCAAGACGGCGGCACGATCACCGCGCGATCGACGCCCGCCTCGTCCATCAACGGCACGAGCTTCTCGATGGTGAACGGCTCGGGCAGCTGCGGCACGCGGCCAGGCACCCAGCGCCAGTCCGGCGTTTCCGCCTTCCACAAATGCACTTGCGAATCGACGATCATATCTCCCTCCCATGAACTGCGATGGACGCGATTGCGATCAGCGTAGTGCCTCGGCGGGCGCTAAAGCGACCGCGCGGCGCGGCGTCCGGGAGAAATTTGGCCGCCGACCGATGCGTCCGCGTCCTCGCGCGTGCCCGGCGGATTCAAGGCTGCGGCGACGGCATCGTCCACGCGCTCGAGCCACACGAAACGGACCTGCGCCCGTGCGGCCTCCGGTACGTCCTCGAGATCTTTTTGGTTGCGCGCCGGCAAGAGCACCGTGGTGATGCCGGCGCGCGCCGCCGCCAGCACCTTCTCCTTCACGCCGCCGATCGGAAGTACGAGACCGCGCAGCGAGATTTCCCCCGTCATCGCGGTGTCGTTGCGCGCGGTGCGGCCGGTCAAGAGCGAGACCAGCGCCACGTACATCGCGACTCCTGCGCTCGGGCCGTCCTTGGGAATGGCGCCCGCAGGCACGTGGATGTGCACGTCGGATCTCTCGAACAGGGCGACGTCGAAACCGAGTTCGGCGGCGCGCGCCTTCGCCAAGGTCAGCGCCGCCTGCGCGCTTTCCTTCATCACCTCGCCGAGCTGGCCGGTGAGGATGAGCCTGCCGTTTCCCGCAACGCGCGTCGCCTCGATGAAAAGAATGTCGCCGCCGGTCGGGGTCCAGGCAAGCCCGGTGGCGACGCCGGGCACGCTGGTGCGCATGGCGACCTCGTTCTCGAAGCGCCGCGGACCGAGAATGGGCGGCAGCGCAGCACTATCGATGCGCATGCGCTCGATCCCGCCTTCGGCGACGCGCATGGCGACGTGCCGGCACACGGCGCCGATCAGCCGCTCCAGATTGCGCACGCCCGCCTCGCGCGTGTAATCGCGGATGATCGTCCTGATGGCGTCCTCGGTGATCTCACACTGCTCGGTGGTGAGACCGTTGGCGTCGAGCTGGCGCTTGAGCAGATAGCGCCGGGCGATTTCGAGCTTCTCGTCCTCGGTGTAACCGGGAAGCTCGATCACCTCCATGCGATCACGCACCGGGCCGGGAATGGTGTCGAGCACGTTGGCGGTAGCGATGAACATCACCTTGGAGAGGTCGAAAGTGACGCCGAGGTAATTGTCGCGAAACGTCGAATTCTGCTCGGGATCCAACACTTCGAGCAGCGCAGAGGAGGGATCGCCGTGAAAGCCCGAGCCGAGCTTATCGACCTCGTCGAGCATCATCACCGGGTTGCGCGTTCCCGCTTTGCGGATCGACTGGATGATGTTTCCCGGCAGCGCGCCGATATAGGTGCGGCGATGGCCGCGGATTTCCGCTTCGTCGTGCACGCCGCCGAGACTGAGACGCACGAACTTGCGGCCGGTCGCGCGCGCAATGCTCTGTCCGAGCGAGGTCTTGCCCACGCCCGGCGGGCCGACGAAACAGAGGATCGGGCTCTTGCCGTCGGGCTTGAGCTTGCGCACCGCGAGATATTCGAGGATGCGCCGTTTGATCTTGGGCAGCCCATAGTGATCCTCGTCCAAGATCCGGCGCGCTTCGGCGATGTCTATGTTGTCGGTGTCGAGCTTCGACCAGGGCAGATCGATGAGCCAATCCAGATAGGCGCGGATCATGCCGTATTCGGCGGCCGCCTCGGGCATGCGCTCGAGCCGCTTGAGCTCCTTCGTGGCCTGGTCCTTGGCCTCCTGCGGCATGCCCGCTTTTTCGATCGCTTCGCGTAGCTCCGCGATCTCCACCGATTTTTCGTCGCCCTCGCCCAGCTCCTTCTGAATGTGGCGCAGCTGCTCGCGCAGGATGTGCTCGCGCTGCTGCGACGACAGCGACTGCTGGGTCTGTTCGCCGATCTGCTTGGAGAGCTTGAGCACCTCAATGCGCTGCGCGAGCAGCGCAAGCACCTTGTCGAGCCGATCGCGGATGTCGACCGTCTCCAGCACGTCCTGCTTTTCCGAGGGCTTGGCGTCGAGGATGCCGGCAATGAAATCGGCGAGCGCAGAAGCCGAATCGAGGTTCTCGATCGTCGCTGCGACTTCCGGGGGGACGTTGGCCAAGAGCTCGATGGCTTCGCGGGCGCGCGTGCGGACCAAGCCGATGCGCGCTTCGACGTCAGGGGTGATGACCTCGGCGACGCCGATCTCTTCGACGCGCGCAACCAGAAACGGAAAGCCGCGCAGGAACTCGAGCAGGCGAAAGCGTCGCACGCCCTGCACGACCACGTGATGGGTGCCGTCGGGAGCGGTGACGTAGCGCAGAACTTGCGCAGCGGTCCCCACCCGGTGCAATTGCTCTGGTGTCGGTTCGTCGACCGCCGGATCGGTCTGGAGCACCACGCCGAGCATCCGCTGATTGCGGACCGCGCTCTGCGCAGCCGTGATCGACGATTTCCGCCCGATCGCGAGCGGCAGCACGATCCCAGGAAACAGAACGATCTGCCGCACCGGCAGGAGGATCATGCTGTCCGCCGGGAGCGGCGGGTGAGCTTCGCCCTGGTCTCTTGTCTCCGCCTGCTCTGCCATGGCGCGTGCCGCCGATATCAACGCTGCGGGACAACACTCAGCACGAGGCAACCGTTCACGAGCGTGGAATGGCCGAGTTTCCAGCCTTCCCCGGGAAGACGAATGCGGCGCTCAAAGCGACCGTGCGGTATTTCCATGCGATGGATTGCCGCGCGACGCGCGCAGGCGGGCATGCGCCGCACGCCTGCGACGAGCAGCATGCCTCGCTCGACCGCAAGCTCGATATCCTGCGGCTCGACGCCGGGTAGCGCCGCGACGATCGTCAGCTCCTGCTCGGTCTCGAACACGTCGACCGGCGGCTCCCAATTCACCGCTGGCGCGGGCGCGAGGCCGGGCTGGAAAAAGCGGCGGTGCAATTGCTCCGCCCGCTCAATCATTGCGCAGGCTTCCTCCCACATCCAGCTCCTCGGATCGGCTGCGGTCATTGTACCTGCCCTTTCTCGCAATCGAGTTCTCTTGTTCAAGTCTTAGATATTCAAACGCATTGTATCAAGCTCGCCGGTCGCGAGCCGGTCGGCGCGATGAGCGCACATTGTAGTGAAGACACGTGTCGCGATTGCGACGTAGGTGGTTTGCGCGCGCTGGCAAAAGCGTGTACCGCATGCCCGGTCTGTTGATCGGAGCGCGCCCCACGATGCCTCGGTATTATTTCCACATCACCAACCGGCGAGAAAGTTTGGACAATCCAAAAGGGATGGACTTGCCGGGCAACGCCGCGGCGCGTGAGGAGGCGGTGGTGCTCGCGAAAGAACTCAGGCATGACCAGGTGATGCCGGGCCGAAATTGGCAGGGATGGTTCGTCACGGTTGTCGACCAGCACGGCCACCAGGTGGATTCGGTGCCGATCGCCGACATGCCGGACCAATAACGAGTCTAGCGGGAGCGCACGCGCATCGCGCGAAAATACGCCCACTCGTCGACCACGCGACCATCGGGAAGCCTACACACGCCGTATTGGCCGTGGGGACCTTTTCGAATCTCACTCTTGCCGCCGCTCTTTGCGCAGAACACCGATGCCGGGTTCGCGAGCGCCCAGACCCTTTCTGGGGCGGCGAGCAATACGGCAGGAAAGAGCAACGCCACGGTTCGCACCATAATTTTCTCCCGGTCGCAACTGTTGCCGTTGAGGTGATCCTATCCGATCGCCGGTCATCGCGGCGTGGACCATCATGATGACGGTCTTCACGCATCAATGGGCGGCGCTGGCAAAGTTTCGCACCCCGGCCGCGCCGAGTTGGAGTCGCGCCTGGCGCGGTACTCCCAGCCGGAGCTATTGCCGACCGCAGGCTAGCAATCGCGGCAGAAGCGCAGTTTCCTGTCGATCGCCTGGTCCTCGGGGGATCTCACTCCGAGATTTTGATCGATACCCGGCGGTACGTCTTTGGCCCGGGGCTAGCGATGACCGACAGGCGCCTCCCTAGCGCTCCGTGCTTGCCCGATCGCGGGATCGGTTTGGCCCGTCGTTTGCGCACCGCCGCTGGGGCGGGGCGAGGATCGATCATTTTGCGCCACGGCAGCGCCGCACGCCAGGACTGCGGCAGCGAACGCATAAGTCACCGCGAGTAGACGCATGGCACACCTTTTAATCTGACTTCGGCTTCAACTATTCTCCGGAGCGAGCGGTTCCGCTCCCGCAGCCGCAATGCGCACCTGTTTGACCCCTATTGGTAGGTGCACGCGTCACCTCCGGCTCAATGGCGCTTGAAATATTGCACAGCGCGCTCGTGTTTCTCGGCCGCCCCGCGCGTCTTGAAGGTGCCGAGATTCCGGCGGCGGGTCTTCGGGTTGACTTTGCGTGAGTAGAGCCGGTAACCCCCCGATTTGAGCTTGCGGATCATCGTCACCTCCCGAGCGGCAGCGGTTCGCAGGCGGAACGCCGCTGCGCAGCGGCAATCGCTATGCCCACCAACCGTCGCTGGGCACCAAAGTTCCGTCTCGGCTATGGCGCTAGCGAAGAATCACAATGGGGAAAGCTTGTCGCTCCTCCCAACCCTTTCGCGTCAAATCGGGGACGTCATCTTCCGACTGCGGAAATCCAAGACAAAGGTAAGCGATGAACTTCCAATCCGGAGGAACCTCGAGGATTGTTCCAACGGCGGCGGGATCGAGGATCGATACCCATCCCACGCCGATGCCGTCGGAGCGCGCCGCGAGCCATATCGTGTGGACGGCTGTCACCGCCGAATAATCGATCATCTCGGGCATGGTGTGACGCCCGAGCCCGTGCCCTTGGAGGGTGGAGCGATCGGCGAATACCGCGAGCTGAGCGGGTGCTTCATCCAAGCCGGCAAGCTTGAGCCGGGCATACGATGCCGCTCGTTTCTCACTTTGCGCCGCGAGTGCGTCGGCGTTGCAACGCTCGAAATTTGTCCGAATGGCTGCGCGACGGACCGGATCATCGACGATGACGAAACGCCAGGGTTCGCTCAATCCAACCGAGGGCGCTAGACACGCGAGATGAATCAGGCGCTCCAGGTTGCCGGCCGGCAGTGGATCGCGGCGAAAGCGTCGAACATCCCGCCGCCAGACGAGCAGATCGCGCAACCGCGCGCGAAAGCCATCATCGAAGGCCATTGCCTTGCCGCTGTCCGCAATAGAGCCTTGCGCCCTCATGCAGGATTCCTCGCAAGCGCGCCGCCGTTAGTCTCAAACGCTCGCCGCCGCTACGAGCAGGATAACGATCTCCCCAATTTGCTCCAGGGCACCCAAGACATCGCCGGTCTGCCCACCGATCTGCCTCATGCACAACCAGCGCAGTAACGCGAACACGGCTGCCATGAGCGTGATCGCGCAAGCGCCCGCTGCCGGCCCGAGTCCGACGCCGAGCGCTGCGATGCCGATAGCCATCGCGGTAATTGCACTGCCGGCTGGCGGCGCGCCAACGCCAACGGAAAGGCCATCCTGTCTCGCGAGAGGGACCAAGCGCATGAACATCGCCATGTTGGATCGGGCACCCATATGCGCTGCAATTAGAACGAGAGCAGCGAGCCCCGGGTCGGCGATGCTTGCCAGCGCAGCGGATCGCAATAGCAGCGATGTGAACAACGCGCACACGCCGTATGTCCCAACCCGGCTGTCGCGCATGATCTCAAGCTTGCGCTCGCGCGTGCGCCCTCCGAATGAATCGGCGACGTCGGCCAGTCCGTCCTCGTGCAAGCATCCGGTTGCGGCGAGGCTTGCTGCGATCGCCAAGCCGCCGGCGGGCAATGGCGGCAGTCCGCTCACCCGCGCGAGCCAGTAGACCAAGGCGGAAATGACGCCAACAATGACTCCCGCCACCGGCAAAGCCCAGCCTGCGCGGGCAATATCGGCGCCGGTGATCGCGAATGTCCCGGGAAGGGGAAGCCGCGTAGAGAAAAGCAAGGCGGCTGCCACATCCGCCACGAGTTGCCTCGGCGAGATGACCGCGGACGTCGCGCGCTCCTGCATGAGGCCTCTCCGGCAACAGCACTCTATTGCGACTTGGGACAACTCAGCGCAACCTTACCGGCGCGTCCCCGATCACAACAAGAGTCTCGCCTGCTCCAGCGAACGGCGAGCATGACCATGCGCCCACCGCTCGCCCACGAGTCTGAAGACCTGTTCTCGTCGCTCGATAAGCTGCGTGCGGGGTGCCTGGCTCTGCCGCCTCCAGACGTTGATGCCGCAGCGCTCGCGGCCAAACGGCAAAGCCAACTCACCAAGCCGCTAGGCAGCTTGGGACGGCTCGAAGATATCGTTCTTTGGCTCGCCCGTTGGCAGGGGCGAAGCGTGCCGCGCCTCAATCGCGTCGACATTCTTGTGTTCGTGGGCAATCACGGGGTCACGAAGCAGGGCGTGTCGGCTTATCCCGCCGAAGTGACCGCCCAGATGGTAGCCAATTTTTCCGCCGGCGGCGCGGCCATCAACCAGATTACTCGCACCGTCGGCGCAAACCTCCATGTTGTCCCGCTCGCGCTCGAACAAGCTACGGCGGACTTTACACAAGCGCCGGCCATGCCCGAGGACGCATTTCTCGCGGCGGTTGCCACCGGCTACAAAGCCGTTTCGGCTGGAACGGACCTCGTCTGCCTGGGCGAGATGGGAATCGGCAACACCACGGCTGCGGCGGCGCTCGCGGCGGCGCTGTTCGGCGGCGGGGGCTCGCGCTGGGCCGGTCGCGGCACCGGGGTCGATGACGCGGGGCTGGCGCGAAAACGGGCCGCAATCGACTTGGGCCTCGCCCGACATGCGGCGCTGCTGCACGATCCGCTGGCGAGCGCGGCCGCGCTCGGCGGCCGCGAGCTTGCCGCCATCCTGGGCGCCGCGCTGGCGGCGCGGCACCGCCCCATCCCGGTGCTGCTCGATGGGTTCGTATGCGCGGCCGCGGTCGCTCCTTTGGCAAAGTTACGTGCAGACGCGCTCGAGCATGCGCTGGCGGCGCACATCTCGGCGGAGGCGGCGCATCGGATGCTATTGAGCGAGCTTCGTCTTGATCCTCTGCTCAATCTCGGAATGCGACTGGGCGAGGCAACCGGCGCCGCGCTGGCCATATCGGTGCTACGCGCCGCGCTCGCCTGTCACGCCGGAATGGCCACCTTCGCCGAGGCGGGCGTTGCCAACAAGTCGAGCTAGAGTTTCGTGGCGGTCGCCTCGATCAGTCGATCCCTTTGCGCGCGATGGCGTGAAAGAACGTGCCGGTGACCCAACCGCGGCGGCCGCCATCGTTGCCGATCGCCCGCCCCTGCGCATCGGCAAGCTCGACCAGCGGCTCGTCATCTCCCGCCGCCAATAGCGTGGCGTAATGAAATTCGTGGCCGCGAACGATGGCCCCTGCCGGCCCGATCGGGCTTTGTGCGCGAAGGCGCGCCTCACGGTATCCGAGATGTAGCTTGCGTTTGGCGAAGCTTGTGCAATGTCCCAGCAGACCGGCCATCCGGTGGCGCGCGCCGCTCGCGTCCTTTATTCCCTCACCCAGCACCATGTAACCGCCGCACTCGCCGTGGACTGGCCGCGTCTGCGCGAAGCGCGTGAGCCCCGCCTGAAATTTCTGCGCAGCAGCGAGCACGCCGCCATGGAGCTCCGGATAACCGCCGGGCAGCCAACAAACGTCGCAGCTCTCGGGCGGCGGCTCATCGGCGAGCGGTGAAAAGGGCACGATTTCCGCGCCCGCTTTGCGCCAAGACGCGAGCAGGTGGGGGTAGACGAAGGTAAAGGCCGCATCAGCCGCGAGCGCAATGCGCTGGCCCGGTGGCGGGAATGCGAAAATAGGGCCGCCCGCCGCGAATTCGATAGGCCGAGCAATGGCGACAGCACCGTCCAGATCGATGTGGCGTTCGGTCAAGTCTGCAAGCGCCTCGAGCCGCTCGCGCAGGTCTCCATGCTCTCTCGCCTGGACAAGCCCCAGATGCCGTTGCGGCAGAAGGGCTGCGTCGCGGGGGAACGCGCCGAGGACGCGAACGCCACGCTCTTCTATTGCATCGCTCACCAAGCTACGGTGTCGCGCGCTGGCGACGCGGTTGAGGACCACGCCGTCAATGTGGACGTCAGCGTCATGCGACACGAACCCCCGCACCACGGCCGCGGCGGATTGTGCCTGCGCGGCCACGTCAAGCACTAGTACAACCGGCACCGCGTACCGCGCGGCGAGGTCGGCTGCTGCGCCGGTGCGGCCGCGGGGCCCAGCCGCCCCGTCGAACAAACCCATGACGCCTTCGATCACTAGCAGGTCGCAATCGCGTGCGGTTTCGCTCAGCAGGGCGTCAAGGAGCGAGGGCGGCATAGCCCAAGTGTCGAGATTGAACGTTTCCTCTCCCGTCGCCGCAGCGTGAAACGCGGGGTCGATGTAGTCGGGGCCGGCTTTCGCCGCCCGCACAGCGATGCCCTTTCGCTTGAGCGCCGAAAGCAGGCCGAGGGTGACGGTTGTCTTGCCGGCGCCGGAATTTGGCGCTGCGATGAGGAGAGCGCGTGCGGTCATGATGCGATCTCGGCCACCGTATCAAGGAGCTGCTCGCGGAGCTTGACGATGCTGCCGATTACGATGACCGAAGGCGTACCTAGCTGTTGGTCTTGCGCGTCGGCGGCCACGCGAGCGAGGCTCGATACGACGACACGCTCGTCGATGGTGGTGGCGCTGACGATGACCGCGGCCGGTGTGCTTGGCGGCAAACCGCCACGCATCAACTCTTCCGCGATCTTTGCGAGATTGCGCATCGCCATGTAGAGCACGATCGGCTGGCCGGTTCGCGCGAGCGCGGCCCAATCGAGGCAGCCATCGTCCACGCCATAGCCGGCGGCAAGGATCACCGCTCTGTTCATCCCTCTGAACGTCGCGGGAATGGCGGCCGTGGTCAGTCCTGCGAGCCCCGCCGTCACGCCTGGGATGATCCGGAACGGCACGCCGGCGCGCATGAGCGCCACGGCCTCTTCGCCCCCTCGCCCAAACACGCAAGGGTCTCCGCCCTTGAGCCGCAACACCCGGTGTCCAGCCCGTGCGAGTTCGACCAGACGGTTCGTGATGTCGCGCTGCTCAGCGGATGGCCGTCCGCCGCGCTTGCCTGCGAATTCGAGCCGCGCCTGCGGCCCCGCGAGCGCCAACACGCGATGATCCACGAGCGCGTCGTGGACGACCACATCGGCCTGTGAAAGGCTGGCGAATGCATCAAGCGTCAGCAAACCGGGGTCCCCGGGGCCGGCCCCAGCCAGCCAGACATGCCCCGGTTCTAGGACTGGGCCATCCACGCGAACCGGACCGGCTGCGCGTCCCTCGTTCATTGGACCATTTTCGATTTGGGAAAATCGTCGCCGAAGCTGCGTGGCGGACGGCGGCACGCGTGCTCAAGCGCACTGAACTGGCACTCGAAGTCGTCCTCTTCGACCGTGCCGGACAGCTGATCGGGCGTAAACCTTTCGCACCACATCACGGTGTCTCTTTCTGTCGAAACCGTCGACGATAAGTCGGACTGTAAAGGGCACTTTCCCTGAAATCTTCGGCTGCCAGTGCGTGCCCAATCAGGACAATAGCGGTACGCTCGACGCGCTCAGTCGCAAGCTTTGCACCGATGTCCGCAAGCGTGCCGCGCAGAATACGCTCATCCGGCCAAGTAGCGTGCCGCACGACAGCGATGGGACAGTCTTCCCCGCAGACCGGTATCAGCGTGGCGACGACACTATTGATGGCTTGAATTGCCAGGTGCAACACGAGCGTCGCGCCGGTCGCGGCGAAATCCTGCAGCCGCTCGGCAGCCGGCATTTGCGAGGCCCGTCCCGGGACCCTGGTCAGAACGACACTTTGGGCGACCTCAGGCACAGTCAGCTCGCGGCCGAGCACGGCTGCGGCCGCCGCGAACGCCGGTACGCCTGGCGTAAGGGTATAAGCAATTCCACGCCGTTCGAGCCTGCGGATTTGCTCGGCAACAGCGCTGAATAAGGATAGATCGCCTGAATGCAACCGCGCCACGTCCTGCCCAGCCGCCTGCGCCGACACAAACTCGCCTTCGATCTCGTCAAGCGTCAGTGGCGCTGTATCGACCAAGCGAGCGCCGGTCGAGCAATATGCCAACAGCTCTGCCGGCACGATCGAGCCGGCATACAGGCAAACTGGACATCGCCCAAGCAGGTCACGTCCACGGACCGTAATAAGGTCGGCGGCTCCCGGACCAGCACCGATGAAATGCACGGTCATGCTCACTCCTCGCTCACTGCGAGGGCGCAGGTCGCGGCCCCGAGGGTGATCCGTGGCACGAGAAGCCGAGCTGCTGGGCCGCCGGCCGCCAGCGCCGCCGCTTCGGCGACGGACGGAACGCCAGCCAAAGAAAGCACGTGCTCGGAGCGGGTCTTCGTTCGCGCTCCTGCCTGCTCGAGCTCAGCCTTTGCGATGAGAACGAGCGGCACCCCTCGCACGACGGCAGCTGCAGCGAGGCCGTGCTCGCCGGCTTTGAATTCAGGCGCCGCGATGAGATCGAGCGCTTGCACGGCCAATCCCGCGCGAGTGAGCGCATCGTCGATTGCGGCGCTGATGTCCGCCGCGGAAGCGCCTTTGCGACAGCCGATGCCGGCGACGATCATGGCTTGACCCAGACCCACTGGGTTACGGGTAGCGCTGGGCGCCATGTCTCCCTTCCGCCCACGGGCTCTACGCGCGCAATAGCGATACGACGAAGTTCCCCGCCGATCGTCGCCTGGCGACGCAAAAGCAGGGCCTCAGTTTCAGTCGTCACGGCGTTCACGACCAACCGTCCTCCAACCCGAAGCGCACGCATTGCGGAGTCGAGGACAATTCTTGCGCCGCCGCCGATGAATATTGCATCCGCTTGAGCGAGCCCCACGAAAACCTCTGGCGCCGTGTCTTCGATCACATGGAGTCCTGGCACTCCGAACGCAGCTGCATTACGGCGGATACGGGCGGCGCGTTCGTTACGCGCCTCGATGGCTATGGCACGCATCGAGGGATCAGCTAGCAACCATTCGATCGCGACCGAACCGGCGCCGGCACCCACATCCCAGAGCAATTCACCGCGCCGGGGTGAAAGTGCGGCGAGCGTCACCGCACGGATCTCGCGCTTGGTGATCTGCCCGTCGTGTTCAAAAAACGCATCGGGCAAACCGGGCGCCCGCGCCAGCACACGCGCGCCAGGCAAAGCTTCAACCTCGATAGCCACGGCGTTGAGCGGACCGACCTCGCCAAGGTCGAACCCGGCCGCCGTCGTGGCGCGTAAGCGTTCACGCGGGCCGCCCAAGGCCTCGAGCACGGTTATCCGCGAGCTGCCGAAACCGGCGTCGGTCAAGACCCGGGCAAGAGCGGCGGGTCCCTCACCGTCCGAGGTCAGCGCAAGGACCCGCGCGCCAGGCTGAAGATGCGGACGGACAAGATCGAGCGAGCGGCCATGCAACGAGAGCTGAGTCGTCTCAGGCAAAGACCAGCCGAGCCGCGCAGCGGCAAGCGTGAACGTCGAAGGCGCCGGCACGGCAAGGGTTTCGCGAGGATCGACGTGTCGCAGCAGGAGCGAGCCGACGCCGTAAACGAATGGGTCGCCGGACGCGAGCACACACACCTCGTGGCCGCGCCGTGCCAACACGTCCTCGACGGCGCCCTCGAAGGGACTGCGCCATGGGCGCGCGACACCACGGATAAGCGGCGCGGCGAGAGCAAGATGCCGTTGCCCGCCGAACACGATCTCTGCGGTTTGAACAAGACTTCGGGCGATTGGTGTCAATCCCTCGATCCCGTCCTCGCCGATCCCCACGATAGACAGCCAGCGGGCCGGTGCGGCAATCTCGCGCGCGCGGGAGTCAGCGAACGGCATGCGACGCATCCTCATTCTCGGCGGCACCACGGAGGCGCGGCGCTTGGCAGAACGCCTCGACGGACGTACCGACTTGACGGTCACGGTCTCGCTGGCGGGCCGCACCACGGCGCCTGCCGCGCAAGCCGCATCGGTGCGGGTTGGCGGATTCGGCGGCGCCGAGGGCCTTGCTCACTATCTCGCAAGGGAGCGCATCGAGGTCCTTATCGACGCCACGCACCCTTACGCGGCGATCATCTCGGCCAATGCCGCCGAAGCGGCGGCAGCCACGCGAGTTCCCCTGCTCGCGCTGCGGCGCCCGCCATGGGCGCCGCTTCCTGGCGACCGTTGGATTGAGGCCGCCAACACTGACACGGCCGTAGACGCGCTCGGCGAAGGGCCGCGCCGTGTTTTTCTCACGCTTGGCAAGACCGGGATCGAAACCTTCGCGCGGGCGCCGCAGCACTACTATCTCGTGCGCAGTGTCGAGCCGGTCGATCCGCCGCTGCCTATCCCACATGCATCCTATGTCATCGGTCGAGGTCCGTTCACTGAGACCACCGACCGTAAGTTGATGGCCGCTCATAGCATCGACATTGTTGTTGCCAAGAACAGCGGTGGGACTGCGACCTACGGCAAGATCGCAGCAGCACGCGCGCTGGGGCTTCCGATCATCTTGCTGCGTCGCCCGGCTTTGCCCGAGGTGCCGACCGTCGGGACCATTGAGGAAGCAATGATGTGGCTTAATCATGCGGTTGCACTACGCGGCGTGTAGACGAGCGGGGCTTGGCCTGGGCGCGACACCAGCCGTGTCTGCGCTGTTCCGACGATAATCAGGCTCGCCATGTCTGCAGCAGACGGATCTGCGGTTCGCAAGGTCATGACTGCGATCTTCTCGTCCGCTCTTCCGACCGCGCGGCCGAATACGACAGGCGTGGTCGCCGGAAGGTAACGTCGCAAGCGGTCGAAAGCCGCGGCGAGCTGCCACTGCCGAGCGTTCGACATCGGATTGTAGAGCGCGATGACGAATCCCGCTTGCGCCGCCGCATCCAGCCGGCGCTCGATCACGGGCCAGGGCTTCAAGTTGTCCGACAGCGAAAGCGCACAAAAATCGTGACCGAGCGGCGCACCAACGCGCGCCGCGACCGCCAGCATCGCGGTGATGCCGGGCAGAATTTCTAACTCGAGAGCGCGCCAGCCGGCGGGACCCGACTCGATCTGCTCGCAAACCGCCGCCGCCATCGCGAATACGCCGGGATCGCCGCCACACACCAACGCGACGCTCGTGCCGGCGGCTGCCTTTTCGAGCGCGGCACATGCCCGCAACGCTTCCTGGCGATTGTCAGAGGGATGCCTGCTCTGTCCTTCACGAACTGGCGCGCGGTCGAGATAGGGTCCGTACCCGAACAGCGCATCGGCAGCGGCCAACGCGGCATTTGCCTCCGGCGTGAGCCAGCGGATGTCTCCGGGGCCAAGCCCGACCACCGCAAGCCGACCGCTCATAACCGTCCCTCCCAGCCTGGCACCAACACCATGGCAAAATACGGTGCACAGTCGTCCTGTTTGGCCGCGAACGGAATCGCTATCTCTCCTGTCATGGTGCCCCGTTCAACGTAAACGGCACGATGGAGGCGACCGGTGCGTTCAAGCGCACGACGCACTTTCGGCAGATTGCGGCCGAGCTTAATCACGACCACGGCATCCGCCTCGATAAGCCGCCGTTCAAGGTCCTCTTGCCTGAGTGTGCCGGGAATCACAGAGAACACGTCATCACCCTGCGCAATTGGCGTCCCGACTGCCGACCAGCATCCCGACATTCCACTCACGCCGGCGACGATTTCTGTCTGAAAACGGCGTGCCAAGCGCACGTGGAGGTGCATGTAGGAACCGTAGAAGAGCGGGTCACCCTGGCAGACCACGGCGACGAGAAGGCCATCGTCGAGGTGCGCTGCAAGTTCGCGAGCAGCCTCGTCATAAAACGCGCGAATGATGTCGCAATAAGAAGCTTCGTGACGCGGCAGCTCGGTCGTCACCGGAAAGACCAGCGACAGTTCCCGCACAGCAGGTTTAAGGTAGCGGGCAGCGATGATCCGGGCATTTCCGGCCTGCACAGCTTTGGCGAAATGCGCCACGACATCGGCTTGTTGCAGCACGCGGACCGCCTTCAGCGTGATGAGCTCGGGGTCGCCTGGTCCAACCCCAACGCCGACGAGCTTCCCGGCGACCGTCATTTTTTGACCCTCGCCAGCGCATTGACCGCGGCCGCCGCCATCGCGCTTCCACCCATCCGTCCCAGCACGGTGAGGAATGGGATGCCACGCGAGTTCTCCACCAATGCGTCCTTTGCCTCTGCCGCACCGACAAAGCCGACTGGAATGCCGAGAACCGCCGCCGGCTTGGCCGCGCCTGCGTCAAGCATCTCAAGCAAATGAAACAAGGCGGTTGGCGCGTTGCCGATCGCAACCAATGCTCCATCAAGGCGGTTCCGCCACAGCTCAAGTGCGGCGGCCGAGCGGGTCGTGTGCAGCTCGTCGGCCAACCGCGCCACTCGCGGATCCTGCAAGGTACACACCACGTCGTTTTCGGCAGGAAGTCGCGCGCGTGTTACGCCGTGCGCCACCATCTCCGAATCGCAAAGAATTGACGCACCGCGGGCGAGCGCTGTCCGCGCCGCGCCGACAAGCCCGTTGCCAAATAGGATCCGTCTCGTGATCTCGACATAGCCGCAAGCATGCACCATGCGCACGACGATCTCGGCTTCCTCGCTTGAAAAGCCGGACAGGTCGGCCTCCGCCCGAATCACCGCGAACGATCGTTCGTAGATGCGAGCACCATCGCGAATATAGTCGAGCCGTTCAGGCATCGGTCGTCTCGCCGAGGATCAATCGCGCAATGCGCGCGCGGCCCAGACGGGATAACGCCTCCGCCGCGCTTTCATCCGTTGCACGCATCCGCTGCACCGCGCCCGCAACCCGCGCGAGCGCGGCCGGTACCGCTTCGGGCAAGAGGGTCGCGATAGGCTCCTCATGAGCAGAGCCGTTCACTACGATGCCACAACGGCCCTTCGTCCCCACAACGGTCAACGGCATGGACCGCGGACAGGCGCAGCCTTTGGCGCATCCGGAGACGTGCACCATCGGCCCATCCGCGCCGGAGATCGCTCCGTTGCTGGCAAGAAACGGCGCAAGCGCGCGGGTCGGAATCTCCGCCGCGGCGCACGCCGGCGCCCCGGCGCAGGCAAAAATCCGGCACCGCGGATCGTCCGCCCGGATGACAAAACCAAGCTGTCGCGCGATCTGGCTGAGACGCGCAGCGGCATGTCGATCGATGCCGACGAGCAGGAGCGTATGTGCCGGAGCGGGCCGCAGACCCACCGCACCCGAAACGGCTGCGGCCTCTGCCAGCTCCCGAAGTGCGGACGAATCTGCGTGTCCGAGGGCGAGACGAAGGCCGATCGCGACGCTGCCGTCGCGAAGCGGGTGCGTCCCAATCGGCTCGGCTGCCGGGCGTCGCGGCGGCGGCGGGCGATCGATGTGCATATCGGCAATCGCGTGGCGAAATGCCGCCGCGCCGTCAGCCGCGACGATATCCCGCGCGCGCGTCGCAGGTCCCGCCGCCGCGATCACACGCATGAGATTCGTTGCAGCTCGTACCGCGTGCTCGGCGGCGATGGCGCCAAGAGGGGTCGCGCTATCCGCATCGCCCCCTAGAGCGATGTGAAAGTATGTTGCCTCTGCCCGCAGCCGCACGTCGGCAGGAACGGCGTCGAGGTGCAGCGCGCCGCCGCCGTCGAGAGCGACAGAAACCTTCGGGGCGAGCTCGGCCGAGAAAGGTGCTGCGGAAATCGCGCGACGAAGCTCCGCGGCCGTGACGCTGGTGTCGAGCACCTCATCCGGATCGAGGCCGGCGAGAGGATTGTTCAGGATCGCCGGTCCTTCGCACAGTGGTACCTCGATCCTGCCGAGGGCCGACACCAATCCTTCTACCGATGTTTCCGTTAATCCCCGGATCTGGACGCTTCCGCGCGAGGTGACCTCTATTACGCCATTCCCGCACTCGCGCGCGGCCGTACACAACGCCCGAAACGCATCGCAGGATATTGTTTCGCCTGTCGGCGTGATCCGCGCCAGCAAGCCGTCTCCGGTCGCCATTGGTTGCAAGAGACCAGGACAGACGCCGCGTCGTAAGTGGGCATTCATGACGCCGGCTCCTTCACGAGCATCGCCAAGCTCGCGTCAACATCGTTGCGCCGAGGATGCCAAAACCTGCGCTCGCGCGCCGCGTCGAGCCGAGCCGCGATGGCAGCCGCTGCCGATGGATTCTCGTGAACGAGAAAAGTCCGGACGACATCGTCGGCGACATACGCCTCGTGTATGAGATCGAATAGATGACTCGCAACTAAGTCAGTTGTCTCCGCAAAGTCCATGAGACGGTCGACGGTTTCGGCGAGTTCGGCGGCTCCGCGCGGGCCATGTCGCAGCTGCCCTTCAATAAACTTCGGGTGCGTTGCACGCGAGCGCACGATCCGCGCTAGGGCCGCTGACAACGAGCGCGCGTGCGGCCGTGCGGGATCAGTTGTATCGAGGATAATCAGATCGGGCGCATGCCCGAGCGCAGACGCAGCCGCGGCAAAGCCGCCGACGAATGCAACATCTTCCGCTCCTTCCAACAGGTCGCGGGAAGGATCTTCGGCGAAATGCACGAGCAGGTCGGCCGCAGCGAGTCGAGCTTCGAAGGCGCCGGGAGCGGGTATCGCCGTGCCCTCGGAACCCCCATAAGCATGCGAGACGGCGGCAAGGTAAGACCTTCCAAGTTCCTCGCGATCGATGTCGCGTCCCAGGAAATCCTCGACACCGGCACCATAAGCTCCAGGCGCGGTACCGAAGATGCGCGCAATTGAGCTGGCTGTGTGCGAGGATTCCCGCCAAGCTGCGGAAAGCGGGTTCTCTTCAGCTGGCTCTTCGCGTGCTGCGACCGCGCGTACGGCCGCATCGATGAGCGCGATCTGGGCCGGGAACAAGTCGCGGAACAGACCAGAAATTCGCCAGGTCACATCGACCCGCGGCCGACCGGCGCTTGCCGCCGGCAGAACGTCTATTCCGGTGACGCGGCCGGTCGCTCGATCCCACGTCGGACGGCACCCCATTAATGCGAGGCCTTGCGCAATCTCCTCACCGCCGGTGCGTAAGGTGGCGCTGCCCCAAAGATCGATCACCGAGGCGCGCGGCATTTCGCCGTGGGTTTGCATATACGCGCGGACCACTTCGTCGGCGGCAAGCCGCCCGAGATCGGTTGCGGTCGGCGTCGGCAGCATGCGCGGATCTGTCACGAACAGGTTACGTCCGGTCGGCAGGACGTCCCGGCGACCCCGCGTAGGCGAACCGGCCGGCCCAGGCGCTATTCGGCGACCGTCCAAGGCGGCGAGGACGGCTACTCGTTCCGCTGCGGCGCTTGCCCGCCACGCAGGATCGCAAACGTTGAGGGGCTCGTGCCCATAGATGTGCAGTCCATCCTTGACGGCGACGTCCTTGAGGTCGCACAGCCAAGCATCGATGCGCCGCAACGCGTCATCGGGACTATCATGGGGCTGCACGCACGCTTCGGCCATGAGCCCGGTGCGTCCGGCCTGTTCGAGGATCGCTCGCGCCAATCGCTCGCGTCGGCGCCGATCAAGGCCGTCCGTCTGCGCGTATTCATCGACGAGGCGCTCGAGGTCGCGGGCCTCTCCCGCGAGCCCCCCTTCGACGAGCGGCGGCGGCAGGTGCCCTATGGTCAGCGCGGCGATCCGGCGCTTTGCCTGCGCGGCTTCCCCGGGGTTGCTGACGATGAACGGGTAAATCATAGGAAGGCACCCGACCATCAATTCTGGAAAACACGACGCGGTCAGCGCGACAGCTTTGCCAGGTAGCCATTCGAGGGTGCCGTGCGCGCCCATGTGGACGAGCGCATCCACCTTAGCAGCGTGCCGAAGCCAAAGCGCGAACGCCATCAACGCGTGGCGTGGCGGCAAAGTCGCGTCGTGGTAGGTTGCTCGTCGATCAGAGGCGCTACCTCTGTCTGGAGGGAATGCGACGACGACTTTGCCGAACGTCCGTGCACGAAAATAAAATGCGCCGTCAAGTACATCACTGTCGTCCTCGGCGTCGCCCCATGTGGCCTGCACTCGCTCGAGGGCTTCAGTGGGAAGGGCCGCAGCGAGGTCGCGGTAACGATCGAGCGGGAGGACAGCATCGACCGATGGATTAGCCAAGGCGTGGAGCAACGCGCGCGAGGTTCGCGGCGCGCCGGCAACGTCATACTTCGCCTGTTCTAAGTCCGACAGCAGCCCGACCACGCTCGCCGGCACATCGAGGCCGACGGCATAACCGGCGCGGCCCAGCGCGCCAGGATATTCGGGCATCAATACTGCCACTCGGCGTTCGGCACGCGCTGTCGCCTGAAGCTTGACAAGCGCGGCGATGCGGTCGGCGAGGATCGCAACGCGGTCCGCCTCGGGCAAACTTCCGAATGCGGTGAAATGAAGGTCGTCCTGCGTTGGTACCGGCCCTTTGAAAGCAATCACGCCTTGCAGCACTCGCCCGTCAATTTCCGGCAGAACGACGTGCATCGCGAGGTCGGCTGCTCCGAGGCCGCGCGGGCTCTGCGACCAGGCCAAACGCCGCGTGGTTGCAATTACGGCCTGCAACACGGGCGCATCGGTTTGATCGAATGGCGTCGGTTCGCCAGCTGCCGCAGCAGCGCCGAAGCCGGTCGTGGTGACGACCACAGCTGGCCTAAGTCGGACGAGCGCAGCGCGCACGAAATCCGCCGACATCCGATCCTTCAGACTTGGGACCACCAGGGGGGCCGGTGCGAGGCCACGTTCTCTCAGTGCCTGAACCAAGGCATCGATTGCCGCCGTGTCGGCTGCGAGCAACATCGCGCGGTAGAAGATGATCGCAACGCAGGGTCGCTCGGGCGGGCAGCACGAGGCGATGCGATCGAGATCGACCGCGCCTTCGCCGGGAATGTATCCGGCCATGCGCGCCACCGGGCGCGGCTCCGAGATTTTGATTGATGACCCGCAATATCGCGCCAGTCGCCGAAGCAGCGCTGCCAGATTCTCTGGTCCGCCTTCGCGAAAGAATTGCAATAGCCTCTGGAGTTCATGGCCTGGCAACGTAGAGGCCTCGGCGAGGCGAGGATCATCGCGATCTTCCCCAGGTAGAAGCGCAAGGACAATGGCGCTTTCCCGCGCAAGCGACGACAGCCGCTCGACGCCGTAGCGCCACCACTCGAGGCCTCCAAGCAGGCGTACCACAATGACCTTGGCGTGCCGTCCCACGCTCTCGAGCCAAAGATCGACGGAGAGAGGGTGGCGCAGGTCACGCAGATTTGCGAGCCGGACGGCGGGGAGCACGTCGCGCTGCGCGGTCCAAGCCGCCGCAAGGGCGGACAGGTCGCTGTCCGCAAAAGACAAGACGGCGATGTCCCCGGGAGGCTGGCGCAGATCGACCGCTTCGATCACGTCGTCGATGGAAGCCGAAGTGGTCGTTAGCAGATGCATCCCTCACCCTAGAAGGGCGCGTCTGAGACCCTCGCGGTCCAGACCCTTCAAACCGATAATGACAAGTTGGCCTTGGCGCTTCTCCGCGGCGGCCCAGGCACGATCGTAGTGGTAGCTGACGCGTTGACCGACGGCCTGTACGAGTAGGCGCATCGGTTTGCCAGCGACTGCCGCAAAGCCCTTCACGCGCAGAACGCTCGCGTCTGCCGCCGCAATCGCGATGCGCTTCGCGAAGCTCGTCGGATCGGCAATCTCCGGCAGCGGAACGACAAAGCTTTCAAAATCGTCGTGGTCGTGTTCCAGCTCCGCGTCATGGCGCGTGCGGCGGTTGGCAATGTCGTCCTCTGTTGCGATGCCGAGCCCGAGCAAGGCTGCCGGATCAACCTTGCCGTGGGCGACCGGTACAATCTTCACAGCACGGGGCAAGGAGTTCGCGATGGCGGTGACCGCCTTCCCGGCTCCGATATTATCCAAGAGATCGCGCTTGTTGAGCACCACGAGGTCGGCGCAGGCGATCTGATCCTCGAACACTTCCTCGATCGGATCGTCGTGACCAAGCGCCGGGTCAGCCTGGCGCTGGCGGGTCAGCGCATCCAGATCCGTTGCGAATCGCCCCGCCGCCAGCGCGGCGCCGTCGACCACGGCGACGACGCCGTCAACCGTGACCCGACTCTTTATCGCCGGCCACTGAAAGGCCTGGACCAATGGCTTCGGGAGCGCGAGGCCAGATGTCTCGATCACGATATGCTCGACCGGCGGTGTACGCGCCAGGATCGTATCCAACGCCGGTACAAAGTCGTCGGCGACCGTACAGCAGAGGCAGCCGTTGGCCAGTTCGACGATGTTCTCTTGCGGACACGACTCGTCGCCGCAACCTTTGAGAATTTCGCCGTCGATACCGACATCACCGAACTCATTCACGACCACGGCCAATCGTCGCCCGTTTGCATGGGTCAAGACGTGCCGGATCAACGTCGTCTTGCCGGCTCCGAGAAAACCGGTGACGATGGTGCAGGGCACGCGAGTCATTGAATTCCTCATCCAAGCTCCTCAAAATTGATTGGCGGCACGCGGGCAATGAGGCCGCGCTTGAGCGGTTGTGGCCGTCCCCTCCATGGCATGATGCCATCGGTCGCGCTGGCCAGAAGGCGGGCGCCGTCGATGAGGGCGGGCCCGCAGGCGGCGTCGAGGCCACCGAAAATGTAGGTCCAAGAACCATGGCAGCGCACCGCCGCGCTCAAGCCGTGCGTGCAATTCGCCAGGCAGCGGACGGGTTTGATCGCAACACCGCTGCCTTCGGCAGCTTTCGCCGTCGCCGCCGCTAGGATGGCCCCGGGTGGTGGTTCGCTCTCTACTCCGGTGGAATGGCGGCACGTAATGCACACATAGACGGTGGCAGCGGCAGCGCACGCTTCCGGCTCAGTCTCGTATAGCTGTTCAGAGTTCATTCGCGCCGCTCCACAGGGGCGGCTCCCCCAAATCCGGGTGCTTGGTGCGAAGCGACCGGCCCCGAGGCACCCCGCCGGGCCACGACCGAATCAACGGCAGGTCTCCTGGCTCGCGGGTCGCCGCCCGTCACCGCCTTCCCGGGAATCGGTCCCAGTGGCAATGTGGCACGGGCTCGCCGCCTACAGTTGCGGGGGCAGCTGCGGCTTTGGAACCTCGTTCCGCACCGCATTCCCTATTCGCTCTCGAACGAGAGACCGTCGATCGCAGCCAGTTAACGGTCGCGGTGCGCGCTTTGTCAATGCCGACACGCCACGGCGCTTGCGGTCGACTCTCCGAGAGCTATAGTCCTGCGGCACTCGAAGCTCTCCAGGCGAGGCGAAAAAGGAATATAGTGCGGCGTTGCCAAAAGCTGCGGGTGTGAGGCGGTCAACTAAGCTCGCCTTCGGATGAAGGTGCATGGGGAAATGCCATGGGTCTACGTCTGCTTTTCCGCACGGCGCTCGTCGCGGTTCTTTTTCTCTTCACAACATCGGCATTTGCCCATCATGTGATGGGTGGCCAGACTCCCTCGACCCTTGTTGAGGGTCTCTTGTCCGGCATCGGCCATCCGGTCATTGGTCCGGACCACCTGGCCTTTTTGTTGGCAATCGGCATTGCCGTCGGCATCGGTGGACTCAATCTGGCATTACCGGCGCTGTTCGTGATTGCCTCGGCGATCGGTGTCATGCTGCATGTCAACGGCATCGATGTCCCAGGGGCCGAGATTATCGTTGCATGTTCGGTTTTGCTGGCAGGATTCCTGATTGCACGCGGACGCGCTCTAGCAGTTTGGTTGTGGGCAGCACTTTTTGCCGTCGCGGGACTCTTCCACGGCTACGCGTTCGGTGAGTCCATTGTCGGCGCGGAAGCCTCCCCGCTTCATGCATATCTTGTGGGACTCGTTCTTATCCAGAGCGCGCTCACGGTCGGAACGGCGCTGTTCGCGCGCTGGCGAGGATTCGATATTTCCGAACTCATGCCGCGTCTTGCCGGCGCGGCGATTGTCGGGGTCGGATTAACGGCCCTGATCGGGCAAGTCATACCCGGCGCGTAGAAATCTTGGCCGCATCGAATGCCCCGATCGTCGCCCCGCTCACGCTCGTCCTCGGCGGCGCTCGCTCGGGCAAGAGTTGCTACGCCGAGAGCTTGATTACGGCGTTCCCACCACCCTGGACCTATGTAGCAACCGCCGAACCGCGCGATGCGGAGATGGCAGAGCGCATTGCCGCCCATCGGGCACGCCGTGGAGCAAGTTGGCGAACTCTCGAAACGCCGCGCGACCTCGTGGGGGCACTCGCCGCCCAAGCAGGGACGCCCCTGCTTGTCGATTGTTTGACGCTGTGGCTCTCAAATGCCTTGCTAGCTGGGGCAGATGTTGATGCAGAGGTCGAGCGGCTTGAATCCGCGTTGACGCGAGCCGCAGCGCCAGTTGTGCTGGTCGCTAACGAGGTCGGCTTTGGCATCGTACCGGATAGTGCTCTCGGTCGTCGTTTCCGCGATCTCCAGGGCCGGCTCAACCAGCGGATTGCCGCGCACGCAAATCGCGTCGTACTCGTCGTCGCCGGATTGCCGCTCACCATAAAACCATAAAGGGGGAAGCATGAGCAGCCCAATCGACGAGCATGAGGTCGAGCGTCATCGCGCGAAGATGGCGAAGCGTAAACTCGTGCAGGACGCAGAGGTCGCCGGAAAGACGGTCGAGAAGGGTCTTCTCATCGTCCATACGGGGATGGGCAAAGGCAAATCCACCGCCGCTTTCGGGCTCGCGTTGCGCATGCTCGGTCGCGGCCATCGAGTGGGCATCGTTCAATTCATCAAAGGAGCTTGGCACTCCGCGGAGCGCGACGCTCTTGCCGTATTTGCAGACCAGATCTCATGGCACACGATGGGCGAAGGCTTCACGTGGGAAACGCAAGATCTCAAGCGCGACATCGCCGCCGCAGAGCGGGCTTGGGCTAAGGCGCTTGAACTCATGGACGATCCAACCTTTAGCCTCGTGATCCTCGACGAAATCAATATCGCGCTACGCTATGCTTACCTCGACCTCCGTTCTGTCATCACCGCATTGAGCAGCCGCAGGCCCGGGCTTCACGTCGTAGCCACCGGCCGCAACGCCAAGCCGGAACTCATCGCCGCGGCCGATCTCGTGACTGAGATGACGCTCGTGAAACATCATTTCACCGCCGGCGTGAAGGCTCAGCCTGGCATCGAGTTCTGACCTTGACCGCCCGCGCACTGATGTTCCAGGGCACGGCATCCGATGTGGGCAAATCGCTCATCGTCACCGGCATGGCGCGGGCCCTGGCAAATCGGGGCTTCAACGTCCGGCCATTCAAGCCGCAAAACATGTCCAACAACGCGGCGGTGACTGTCGACGGCGGCGAGATTGGCCGAGCGCAGGCTCTCCAGGCACGAGCTGCACGCACTCCGCCGAGCGTGCATATGAATCCAGTGCTGCTTAAGCCACAGAGTGAGGTGGGCGCACAAGTCGTAGTACAGGGTTGCGTTCACGGAACGGCGAACGCCGCTGCTTATCAGCGCATGAAGCCGAATCTGGCCCGGTTCGTGCTCGATAGCTATGCCCGCCTGAAAAGGGAAGCCGACATCGTGCTCGTCGAAGGCGCCGGCAGCGCGTCGGAAGTGAACCTGCGCGAACATGATATCGCCAATATGGGATTCGCGCGCGCGGCCGATCTGCCCGTTGTGCTGATCGGGGACATCGATCGGGGCGGCGTCATTGCTAGTCTGGTCGGAACCAAGACCGTCATTGATTCAGCCGACGCGGCGCAAATTCGCGGTTTTCTCGTCAACAAATTTCGCGGTGAGCCACAGCTGTTCGCGGACGGAATGGCGACGATCGCGCGGCTGACGGGATGGGAGCCGCTTGGCATTTTACCCTTCTTTCCCGGCGCCCGACTCCTTCCGGCGGAAGACGCTCTGGCACTCGAGGGCAGCCTAATTACAAAGCCAAAGGCACGAATCAGGATCGCGGTCCCAATCCTGCCGCACGTGGCCAACTTCGACGATCTCGACCCGTTGGAGGCGGAGCCGGCGGTAGATCTAATCCGGCTTCGTCCCGGCGACGCGGTTCCTGGCGACACCGATCTCGTTATCCTGCTTGGCGCGAAGGCAACGATTTCCGATTTGTCTGCGCTTCGCGACACAGGTTTGCACATTGACATTGCCGCGCATGTGCGGCGCGGCGGCAGCGTTTTGGGACTGTGCGCCGGTTATCAGATGCTGGGACGGACGATATCGGACCCACTCGGACTCGAAGGACCTGTTAGTGTTGCCGATGGCCTAGGTCTACTCGATGTCGAGACGGTCTTGACGGCGGAGAAGCGCCTGCAGCCCGTCTATGGGATGACGAGCGATGGCACGCCTTTCTCGGGCTATGAAATGCATATGGGCCTGACCGAAGGGCGTGACCGCACGAGGGCTTTCGCTCGTCTCTCCGACGGATCCTCCGAGGGGGCGGTGTCGGCTGACGGGCGGATCATGGGAACCTACATCCACGGACTGTTTGCAGAAGATCGGCAACGCTCTGCGTGGCTCGAACGCTTTGCAGCAGGCCAGGTAGCGGTTTCCTATGATGCGCTCGTTGACCAAACGCTGAACCAGTTGGCGGACCATATCGCCGCTCACGTCAATATCGATCGCCTGCTCAGCCTATCGCGATGAGAACAGCGGCCGTGAAAACAATGCATCCGACTAAGATTGCGTCGGCGCAACGGTATAGTGCGAGCGCAGCCCGAATATCCGTCGTTTTGGCCGCACGGCGCCCATCCCCCATGAACGCATCGTTGATCACGATCCCGCCGTAGGCGCGCGGCCCTGCCAGCGAAAGACCAAGAGCACCTGCCATTGCCGCTTCAGGATAGCCCGCGTTCGGCGAGCGGTGATGACGAGCATCCCGGTGCATCGCGCGCCACGCCGCTGGTGCCGAAGCGCCTTGTGTGACGGCCCCAGCAGCGATGATAAGCAGGGCCGCGAGCCGCGATGCCGGCAGGTTCACCAAATCGTCGAGGCGGGCGGCAGCCCAGCCGAAGGCCTGATAGCGCGGGCTGTGATGCCCAATCATGCTATCAGCCGTGCTAATCGCCTTGTAAGTTGCAGCGCCTGGCAGTCCCGCGATGATCATCCAGAAGACAGGCGCCACTACCCCATCGGAAAAATTCTCTGCCAGGCTCTCGATGGCAGCGCGAGCGACACCTGCTTCGTCGAGGCTCTGAGTATCGCGGCCAACAAGGTGCGACACTGCTTCTTGGGCGCTGCGAGCGCCTTCGTTCTCGAGCGCATCGGCAACGCGCGCCACGTGTTGGTACAGGCTTCGCTGGGCGATTAACGTGCTGGCGAGAATGCCGGCACCGATCATACCAAATGGTAGGATTAGAAGTCCGCGCTCGATGATAAGGGCTGCCGTAGCCACGATGGCAACGAGGAGCAAAACTGTAATAACCCCAAATATCTGCCTCAGGCCGGGACCTGCACTCCCATTGTTCCAGCGGCGCTCGAATGTCGCGATCAGGCGGCCCATCCAAATCACCGGGTGGCCGATTGATCGCAACAGCCAATGCGGATAACCAGCGGTGATCTCGATCAGGACGGCCAAAGCGGTGAGCACGACAGCCATGATCTCCCGCCCGGATGCGCTTCTCGAGCACGGCGGCGACCTCGCCAGAGCGCGTCAGCTGTTCCCCGAGGCGCCGCAACCTTTCATCGACCTGTCAACGGGAATCAACCCTGATCCTTACCCCCTGCCTCCGCTCGGCCGGGATGTGTTCGCACGATTACCTGATCCTGGGGCGCAATGGCGCCTTTCCGCAATCGCGGCCCAAGCTTACGGGGCGCCATCGGCGACGCATGTGGTATGCGCACCCGGCAGCCAGCTCCTATTGCCCCTCGTGACCGCGTTGGCGCCTCCGGGTCGCGCAGTCATTCTCGGCCCAACTTATTCCGAGCATGCGCACGCCGCCGCACACGCGGGACATGCCGTGTTGAATGCGAGACAGATCGACGAACTGCATGGAGCCAACCTCGCAGTTGTGGTCAATCCGAACAATCCTGACGGACGAGTTATTAGCAAAGAAAAGCTCCTGGCACTGTGCAACGAATTGAGCGCCCGCGGTGGTCTTCTCGTCGTCGACGAAGCCTTCATGGATGTCGGGCCGCCAGAAGCCAGCTTGGCGGGGGAGACAGAGCGCGAAAACATTGTCGTGCTCCGATCCTTTGGAAAGTTCTTTGGGCTGCCAGGACTGAGGCTAGGATTCGCGCTTGCTGCGCCCGCTCTAATAGCAAAGCTCAAGCGCGCCATAGGGCCGTGGGGCGTATCTGGCCCAGCGATCGCGATCGCCGAACGAGCCCTTGCAGACGCTGCCTGGATTGACGCCACTCGCGTCCGACTGCTGCGCGCTGCGGAGAACTTCGACCGGTCAATAAAAAGTGCAGGTATCGAGATTGCCGGCGGCACATCATTATTCCGGCTGGTTCGCGCGCGCGACGCACGTCAGATATTTCAGCATCTTGGAGCCAAGGGGATAATCGTTAGGCTCTTCCGCGAAGAGCCTACCTGGTTGCGGTTCGGTATTCCGAGCGACTCCGACCGGCACCGCATAGATTCGGTCCTGTCAGCCGTTGGCCAGCTTCTGCGCAAGGCGGCCGGATGAAATCGAATTGAATGAACCCGGCCAGGCCGTAGTTCATCGCTGATTTCGTGTACTTGACCCTGTTACTCGCAAAGCATCGAGATTTATCGCCGGCCGCGCTCAAACGGTAGGCAGTTCGCCGAGAAAACGATAACATTGATTCGGATGATTCGTCGCTTTTGCGGCAGGGGCCGGACGATGATGAGCACGATCATCACAGTAGCTACGATGAAGGGCGGCAGCGGCAAAAGTACGCTTGCAAGTTGCCTTGCTGTACATTGGCACATTGAGGGACGTCATCCGACAATCGTCGATGCCGATCCACAGCGCTCGATCGCCCGGCTCGCTGCGCGTGACCGGGCGCTCGCTGGCGTGCCCGTGGTTGAGGATGCGACTGAATACGCCTGCGACGCGGCCCGCCGGGTTTCTGCCGGTGGCGGCCTAGTGATTATCGATACGCCAGGATTTCGTTCGGAAACGACAACCAAATGCCTCGCCGCAAGCGATTTTGTACTCGTGCCCGTCAAGGCCTCTCCGTTCGACGTTGATCGCATGATCGATACCCTCAACATGCTCACTAATAGCGCTGGGGACCGACGGCCCGTCTTCCGCTGCCTATTGACCCAGACGACACGCGATTCCGTGATTGCCAAACACATTCGTTCCGAGCTCAGCGCGGCCGGCTTCCCCCTACTCGAAAGTGAGATGACCAACCGCGTTATCTATGCGGAAGCGGCCCTCTGGGGCGCGACGCCAAGCCTTATGGACGGTGCAGGAGCCGCCGCGCGCGACATCGCAGCGATCGCTGCTGAGGTCGACAATATTCTCGCCATTAAACAGGCGGCATGAGCGTGAGAAAAAAGCTTCCCAGCGCAATCAGGCATACGATGGACGGCCTGCGCGAAGCCGCGGCCGGGAACGGCACTGAGTGGCGCCGGACGCCGATGAGCGTGATGGCTTCGAACGAACCATCCAGCGGAGCAAGTGCCGCGCCAGACCCGGCGGCACAGGTTATCGAGAGGACCGGGCCGTTTTCAGTCTCCGACACGGTAGCCCTCGATCGCGCAGCCTCGATCTCCGCCAAAATGGACGCCACGAAGCGATTAGCGCAAGCACGTGCGATCGTGGATCGTCATGCCGCGTATTCGGCATTCGGCGGAATCGTCCCGCTGCCAATCGCGAGTGCCGCCGGCATTACGACGATAATTATCCGCATGGTGAAGATGCTGAGCAACCTGTATGGCGTTCCTTTCGAACGCGATCGAGCTCGCGCCATAGTCGCAGGGCTGGTTGGAGGCGCCACACCTACCGGATTCGCAGTTGTCACGACTTCGACCCTGTTCTACGCCGTGCCAGCCGGTGTCCTGCTAGGAACTGTCGTGTCCACCATCTCTGCGATCGCCTGCACCCGGAGCATTGGGCGGGTTTTCATCGAGCACTTCGAAAGCGGAGCGACCTTGAATGATTTTCGCCCGCCTAAAAAGAACTAGGGTCTGTACCCGCATAATTTACTGAAAAGCAACCCGCATCGTGATTCACCGCGGGCGGAGGTGGGTCATGCGATTCGATCTCAGCGAAGCGTTTCTATCGGCAGCGGCACAAAATCGAAAACTTCTTCTGTCGCATCAAGGATTGGCGGCGCATCGCCACCCGCTACGACAAACTCGCTCGAAATTTCCTTGCCGCCGCGACCCTCATCGGCGCACTCTATTGGATCAAGCTGTGAGTCCAGACCCTAATAATATTCGCCCCCCTTTGCGAGACCACTGCAGGTTTGACTTTAATGCAACGACCGATCAGACGGCTTATCTTTTGTTTCGTTCTCCGACGACTCCTCCATGCTCTTGATTAGGCTCTTTGGGCGCATATCGGTCCAGTTTCGGTTTATTAACTCTAGGCAAGCAGCACGACTGTCGGATTTATGAATGATGGTCCAACCGTTGGGAACATCCACGAAGCTTGGCCAAAGGGAGTACTGTCCTTCTTCATTGATCAACACATGATAGATGCCGTTTTCATCTTCAAATGGATTAGTCACGATGTCCTCCTTTTTACGTGGAGTGTCATTGTCCTCCGACGTCTTAGCTCGGCCGCAAGTACGCGTCCAATGCTCGCAGCGGGTAGGGGATCCATCATTGCCTCGTGGGTACAGTCGATGCGATGGACTTTAATCTTCCCGCCGACATAAGGCGCCCATACATCGTGCGGTGGTTTCGCTTCGCCTTGCGCGGCCATGAAAAGCAAGATATCGCCACGAAATTGCTGTGGCAAGAATCTCCTCATCAGACGAACGCTGTTATCGTATCCCTCCATGATAGCTTCATAGTGGTGTTCCTTCAGCATGGAGAGGAGATGTTCGTCATGGCGCAAGGTGTCGACCATATTACGTATCGGATCGGCCGCGCCGGCGAAGAGAACTTCTTTATGGCGCTGCTGGCGATGCGGGAGTTCTTCACAATTGCTGGGATAGCTATCGAGAAGCGCGAGCAGTTCAACCTTTTCGTCTGTGGACTGGAGGCGAGTGGCAATGGCGTGAGCCACTAGACCGCCAAACGACCAGCCGAGCAGATTGTACGGTCCACGGGGTTGGATCTCACGAATAAGCCTCAGATAATCTAGAGCGACGTCCTCAATACTGTCGGGCAGCAACTTTGGCTCAGTAAGATTGCGCGCCTGTAGCCCATAAATTGGATAATCCGAAGGAAGGTGGGTAATGAGTCTCGAGTACGGCCAGCTGAACCCTCCCGCATGATGGATGCAGAACAACGGCTGCATCTTTCCATGTGGTCTGATTGGCAGGAGAGGGTCAAGATCGGACCGGATTGGGCGCCCGTCGCCGAGATGCTTGACCAAGGCTGAAACGCTCGGCGCTTCAAACAGGCTGCGGATCGAAACCTCAACACCAAGGCTCGATCGGATCCGGCTGATCAGACGCGTCGCAAGCAGCGAGTGTCCACCCAACTCAAAAAAGTCGTCCTCAATCCCAACCC
>Ga0126378_10000452_pt1 | contig 30643 bp, 27 predicted proteins | sample PanSoiMetPlot_23_FD_92587 | JGI IMG/M metagenome (GOLD analysis project Ga0126378, IMG submission 92587) | Tropical forest soil microbial communities from Panama - MetaG Plot_23 | ecosystem: Environmental > Terrestrial > Soil > Tropical forest > Bulk soil | place: Panama | collected 2016-02-17
GAATTCCGGTGGACCAGGGAAGTCGCAGCGGCTTGAGATCCGTGCCGGATCAGACGCAATAGGAGGAAATCGAGCTCCGCCCAACGGCGGAATGATGTCCCTCGCGGGACGATGGATGAGGTGAGTTCGTATGTCCGCTTGAACCTGCCGTCACACGACGGCAAGGCGCGCCAAAGATTGTTCCACCTCGTCTTCGAATCCCATGCTGGAAGGGCCTTGGTGCCGAGTCCGAAGAGAAGCGAGAGCCCGTGAGCGACGTCGACACTGGAATTGGTGGATAGCCTGAAAGCGCTTGACCCCAGACGGCCGATTAGAGAAGCGGACATTGATCAGCTCGCTGTCGCCAATCGCTAAGGCTTTCCCAAGACCCGACCGACGGCGATCCTCGCAACGCCCGTTCCACTTCCGCCTGCGGCCGCGAACGTGTGAGCCATCCAGATCGCTGTTTTGTCACTGGGATCGACTGCGATCCCCGCAGTGTCCGTCCACCATGCTCCAACCGCTTCAGCGTCTTTGAGACGCCGGCTCGGGCGAATGTCCGGTTCATCGTGGTACCAGACGCTGTAACGAACTTCCTGCCGCTGCGGCTTGGCGAACTGATATCGCGAGTAGACCACCACGATGTCTCCATCCTGATTCGCCTCGATACCGGGGAAGCGGTAGTTGAAGTGATCGGAAGGATTGTCGTCGAATTTGTTGTTTATTCCGAATGACCGATCGATCTCGGTCTTACCGGTCTGGGAATTAATGCGGACAACCCGAACCGACAGCAGACAACCGTTGGTGGAGCCAACCGCGCACTCGTTGAACGTGGCATAGAGCCTGCCTGCGCGATACGAGGCATTTAGGATGAACCTCCAATCGTCCGTCGGGTGATCCAGAGTGAAACGCTTGATGGGGTATAGCTTCGGGGTTAACGCGTCGCCAACGAGCGACCAAACGACGACATAGCAATATGTCTTTTGAGCGTCTTGAAGCTTCAGTTTGGCAACCTCTTTTTGCTTGCTTTTGATCTCCGCAGCTATGTCTGGCTTCTCTGGGGTCGATGCCTTCTTGAGCAGCTCCTGAAGGTGTGTGATCTCAGACTGAAGACCCGCGATGCTGCCTTCGATCTTCTTCCTTGCCTCGTGATCAATGAAATTATTCACGAAGTATGCATCAGCGGGTCGAATGGTCGTCCGAAGGCGCGGATGCATAACTACCGGCTTGACGCCGCGTGCGCTGATAGGGGCGAAACCGTCGGGCGGCAAGCCCTCTTCGGTTCGATCCGTTTGGTAGTTCTTGGCATCGATGAAGAGTCCATACGACCTGCCGTTCGGGCATGTTGCGCTAGGGAACCCCTTCCCGCGGCACCCTTTGGCAAGGGCATCCGCGTCGACCACCATGAGATGCGAATAGAAGGGACCACACCAGTTGAAGGTCAAGCCCTCCTGGACGAACGGACTTTTGCAACTCAGCCAGGTTTGTGCCCGTGTCTCGTCGTTATCCGTAAAGAAGGAAGGATCGCGCCGGGCCACTCCGACCGTCGCCAAGAAATATTTGGGGGCGATGCCGATGCTCGGATAGTCAGAGCCCTCGCCGGATGTCTTGAAGATGGAGTCCGAGCAGCCTGCTGGATCATTGCAGTCGCCGTTGTGAATCGTCTCATTCCACCAAAAGGTGTAGAACCCATCCCTGGGGTCCTCGGTCTTCGAGACGGCGACGGCAGCTTTGTTTCGCCGTGCCAGCTTGATGAGCTTGTTATCCGCGATGGCCTTCGCGTCGATTGTGTCTCCCCCGGGAAAGCAATAATTATTCTTTGCCATGGCGTAGATCCAAAAGCGCTTACGGTAGGGATCAAAGAGTACCCTGACATCTCCCATTGCCGTGATGCCATTGGCCGTGGGGAGCCCGCTCGGACAATTTAGCTTTGGAGCGATGTCGTCAAATACAGCAGAGAACAGAGATGCTGCCTTGAACGGATTTGGGAATGCGGATTGGCCAGCTTTTGGACCGATCAAACTCCCGACCTTGTTATACACGCCGATTCTGTGTTGATCGCTGACCAGCACGAAACTGTTGCCCACAGCAATGCCAGGATCGACGCCTCCCAATTCACTGGAAGCTACAAAGATCTTTGTCGGCTTTGGGCTTTGGGAACCAGGGGGCTCCCCAGTCCCGCTCCCGCTGCCCGTTGCAGAGGGGTGCAGGCCGACACCCGCCCACGTATCCGGGGGGCTGTCGCCGGGAGTGGTACCAATCTTCAAAAAACCGCCAGCTGCGACAGTGGCGAGGTTGACTTCGAAAGGTCCATGGACTCCAAGACTTCTCTGAGGAACGTCAAACGCACTGGCGTCTTTGATAGCGGTCAAAGCCAACGTGACCATTAAAACCGACACAATGGCTGCCGAGCGATCTATCAGCATCGCACCCTCGGGGACTGATCGAAGCTGAAGGCGATCATGCGCGAGCGCGATCCGATGAAGTATGGGCCGCGGCACATCGCGTTCCTCGAAGATGGAGGGCGGGCCGCACTCTCCTCTCGTTCGGAGACGATGCGCTCGCGTGGCGAGCCCAGAGTATGGTTACCTTTATACCGCCGCGCAATAATCTTGGGCAAGGCTCCGCATCTCATGCCGATTCCACAGCCGACAATGCTGTTGCCTGTATCGTCCGAGATGTCGATGCGGAAGGCGAAGTGCGTCTTGGTTTTCATGGACGAAACGACTCGCCCTGGCCCGCCGAAGCATATCACGCCATCCCAAGCCAGGCGGTCGGCGTCCGCGACGGGAGCGCCCCCAAATAAATCCATATCCCGGAGTCGCGTGGTTGATGTAGCCTAACCTTAGAGCCGCCCCAGCGGGACGTGCCGAAGTCCCCCTTTTAGCGGCAGGCTGGTGCCGTCGGCGGGCATCCCACTCAGACCATCATTTGTGCGGTCTATCCACGCTCACGTCGCGCGCCCGCGCCCATTACGCACGTGCAAGGGAGGGGGACGCCAATGAAACTTCCCCGCCGAAACCGACACCACCGCGCGCGTGATGGCGCAATGGCTGTCGGAGCGGCTCGGCCAGCCATTCGTCGTCGAAAACCGGACGGGTGCTGCCACCAATATCGCCGCGGAGGCGGTTGTGAGGTCACCGCCAGATGGCTACACGCTCCTCTTCGTCACTTCGGCAAACGCGACCAATGCTACGGTATACGAAAAGCTCAATTTCAACTTCATGCGAGACATCGCGCCGGTTGCAGCGACGAACCGCTCGCCCCTTGTTCTAGAAGTACATCCGACATTTCCAGCCAACAACCTCGCCGAGTTCATCTCCTATGCCAAGGCCAATCCGGGCAAGATCAGCTTGGCGTCGTTTGGAACCGCCACGGTATCTCATTTAGCAGGTGAGCTGTTCAAAGCGATGGCTGGCATCAATTTGCTCCACGTGCCGTACCGTGGCACAGCGCCCATGCTCTCTGATCTCCTCGGCGGCCAAGTCCAGGCATCGTTCGACAATCTTGCTGGGTCTATTGAGTTCATCAAATTGGGCAAGTTACGACCGCTGGCGATAACTAGCACCACGCGTTCAGATAAGTTGCCTGAGGTGCCAGCTTTGCATGAGTTCTTGCCGGGCTTTGAGGCAAGCGCCTGGGGTGGTGTCGGCGCACCTAAGAACACACCTGCGGACATCATCGGAAAGCTCAACAGAGAGATTAACGCGGCGCTCGGCGATCCTCAGATTAAGTCACGTATAGAAGACCTCGGCTCTTCAGTGGCTCCGGCATCACCGGCCGAGTTCGGGAAACTCATTGCCGAGGAAACCGAGAGGTGGGGCAAGGTGATCCGGGCCCTCAACATCAAGGCGGAGTGAGGCCGATCCGCTGTCGGGTCGATATTCCATAATGTTCCGTTCCGCGAAATCGCCGAAGGTCCGGCGGTGCCAACAAGGTGATCGAATAACAGCCTTGTTTGCTGCGCTGGCCGGCGGCGCGCTCATGCTGGCGGCAGGAACACGAGCGGTCCGTCCTGCTCAAAATGTGCATTGAGCGCGAGCCCTGGGCGCGGCTTACGGATAAGCCGTGCGAGGAGTGGCCGCTAAAATTCGCGAGAGGTGTGATGCACGCTTGAGAGAGGTGTGATGCACGCTTGAGGATTAATTGGTCGCCGCTGCTCGTGCTGGCGCTTTGGCGCGTGCGCGCTTGTGACCAAGAGCGAGCTTTCCATCCATCAAAAGCGCGAGGCTGAGCTGAGGCTGGATGCTCTCGGCCGACGCGCGACTGAGGATCAGCTTGGCGACCTGCTGCCAGGCCTGGCCCATCTCGCGGCGCTTCGCCAGCGCCTTCACGTACACGACGACATTGCCGATCGTACGGAGCACGCCGCCGTCGGTGGTCGGCAGCGGTTCGGCGAGCTTGGTCGCGAGATAGCGGCGTGGATCGCCGACCTCATAGAGAATGAGCGGGCTGCGGCCCTTGCCACCGGTAAGCGCGAACTGCGACCCAAACTTGCGCACGAGCGAGTGCATAGCCCGAAGGACAGCGACGTACTGCGCGCGGGTAGGCGGCGCGTCCAGCCCGCGCAGTCCGTAGATATCGAGCGCCATCTGTCTCGCATCGGGGCGTACTGCGTAGCCCTCCTCGTCCCCCTCGAATAGGGTCCAGATCGCGCGTTCGATGCGTCCCAAGCCGCGACTCATGGCGGCTTAAAACAATGACACTAAAGCTGCTTGGGTCAACACTTACCGTTGCAATGCCCACAATCTTCGGAAATGTAAGGTCCAGGCTCGGATGTCCTACCTATGCATAAAACGGTCCCCCCGCGCACTTCCAATCGGTTTCGAGAGCGCGAACTCGCCCGTGCCGTGCGCGCCGCCCACCGCGCCGGTGGTGTGGCCCGCATCGAGATTAGCACCGAGGACCGCACGATTACCCTGGTCCTGGGCGAGCCTCCGACGGACGGTGGCGAGGAAAACCCGTGGGACGAGGTCCTGACCGATGCTTCGGACGAGAAGCGGTCTGCCTAGGCACTGCGGCTGGAACGTTGACCGGCACGGGAAGCGCCGCGTCTGCTTCCGCAAGGCTGGGTTCTCGACCTATCTCACCGGCGTCCCCTGGTCCGAAGACTTCATGCGCCAGTACGCGACGGCGCTCGAAGGCGTGAAGGCGCAGGCGAACAACATCGGCGCAGCACGCACCATCGCCGGATCCTTCGATGCGCTGTGCGTCTCCTACTACCGCTCGCCTGAATTCCGTGGACTTAAGGACAGCACGCAAACCACGCGGCGAAACATCATCGAACGATTCCGCAAGGAGCACGGCACGAAGCCCACCTCCCGCCTCGGTCGGGCGCACATCAAGGACATCATCGGGGCCAAAGCGAACACGCCGGAGGCAGCGAACAATCTATTGAAGGTGCTCCGCGTCGTGCTTAACCACGCCGTCGAAATAGGCATGATCGCCAGCAATCCTGCCATTGGCGTGAAACGCTACCGGAGCCACGGCGATGGTATTCATACCTGGAGCGAGGCCGAGGTTTCACAATTTGAGGCCGCGCATCCGATTGGTACGAAGGCGCGGCTCGCGCTTGAGTTGCTACTCGGCACCGGCCAGCGACGCAGCGACGTTGTGCGCATGGGCTGGCAGCATGTGAGAGGCGACGAGATCGCGGTCCGCCAACAAAAGACCGACGAGCCGCTGCTGATCCCGATGGATCAGAGCCTCGTGCAAGCGTTGGCGGCGGCCCCGAGGACGAACCTGACTTTCCTAGTGACCGAGCGCGGCGCGCCGTTCACGGTGGCAGGTTTCGGAAATTGGTTTCGCGACCGCTGCAATGAGGCTGGGTTGCCGCAATGCTCGGCACACGGGTTGCGAAAGCTGTCCGCAACGCGGATGGCGAACGCCGGATGTAGCACCGATCAGATCAAGGCAGTCACCGGCCACAAGTCGCTCTCGGAAGTGATGCGCTACACCAGGGCAGCCGATCAAGCGCGGCTCGCACGGCAGGCGATGAACATGGTGAGGGCGGACCGCGAACAGAAATTGTCCAGCCATCAAACCCGGCTGGACAAAATGGGGACCAAGTAGCTGTGATGCAACCGAAAAAATTTCAGGGTGGCGTCCCCGGCAGGACTCGAACCTGCGACCTGCGGATTAGAAATCCGCTGCTGCTATCCAGCTGAGCTACGGGGACGCGACTTAAAAGCTTTTACTCAAGATCGGCGCTGTCCGCCAGCGGCACGAAAACCTTCAATGTGCGCGCATTTTCTCGTTCTGATCTTTCCGCCTCCCGCGAAACTGCGTAATTTCATTCAGATGACGAGGCCGAACGTGGATGCGAGCAAAACGAGGCCAGGCGCGAGGCCGGCTCGCGCGAACTATCGATTCTGGAACGCCCGATGATCAAGGTCTGCAGGCTTGGCCATGCGACTCTCACGACGCCCGATCTGGATCGGCAAGTGGCGTATTATACCCACGTCGTCGGCCTCACCCTCATCGAGCGGCAGGCCAAGCGGGCGTTTCTGGCGAGCAAGCAGGGCCTCGAGGCGATCGTCCTCGAGCTCGGCGCACCCAACGCGCTGTCTCGGCTCGCCTTCCAAGTCGCGCCCGGAACCGATTTTGCGGAGCTCGCCCGCGAATTGACGACGCATGGGATCAAGTCCGAACGCCGAAGCTCCATTTCTCCCGGGGTGACCGACGCCCTCGTATTCGAAGATCCGAAACATACGACGATCGAAATTTTTTCCGAATATAGCTTTGCCAAGGAAGACGGTACTCAGGCCGGCATCATGCCGCTCAAGCTCGGCCATGTCGCTTATCGCGTCAGCGATGTGCAGCAGATCGTGCAATTCTATACCGACGTGCTGGGCTTTCGAGTCTCGGACTGGCGCGATGAGACGTTCGCCTTCCTGCGCTGCGGGCCCGATCACCACACCGTCAATTTCGTGGTCGACGAGGTGCCCCAGCTCCATCACATTGCATTCGAGGTGAAGGACTGGGCAGAGATTCAAAGAGCCTGTGAATGGCTCGCCAAGAACAACATTCACCTGGTGTGGGGTCCTGGTCGCCACATCATTGGCCACAACATCGCGATCTATCACCGCAATCCCGACAAGGTGCGGGTCGAGTTCTTCTGCGAAATGGATCTCATGAAGGACGAAGCGCTCGGCTATTTCGATCCTCGTCCCTGGCACCAGGATCGGCCGCAGCGGCCGAAGGTCTGGGGGCCAGATACGCTGCGCAATTATTGGGGTTTTGGGTCGGAGCGCATCATCCGCGGCTACCAGACGGTGGAATAAGGGGCTCGAACTACCCAAGCCCCGCGACGCGACACTGCATCGCGGTGAGGTTGCAATAGCCCCGCCACACCAGCTATGGCCTCTACGTGGCCTGAAGCGGGGTGAACAGACTAGCCGTCGTTAAACCGTTGACTGAACGTCAGAAGGCGGCGCCTGAGCGGATAAGCGACATGGTGATCACGGCGGAGAAGGAGGGGCATCAGCGCGCCTCGGTGCGTAGTCTCAAGACGATGGTCGACTTTGCGGTCGGCTCGCACGCGCGTGCGCTGGCGGTGCTTCTCGCGGTCGCGCTCTTGGCCTTTCTGCCCGGCTTCTTCAGCATTCCGCCGATTGATCGTGACGAGGCCCGCTTCGCTCAAGCAACCAAGCAGATGGTGGAGAGCGGCGACTACGTGGATATCCGTTTCCAGGACGAGGTGCGTTATAAGAAGCCGGTCGGTATTTACTGGCTGCAAGCCGTAGTCGTGAAGACAGCGCGCGCCCTCGGTTTTCCAGGTGCCCTCACGACGATTTGGCTCTATCGCATTCCCTCCCTCGTCGGATCCATCGGTGCAGTCCTCCTGACTTATTGGGCCGCACTCGCATTCGTGTCACGCCGTGCTGCGGTGCTTGCCGGACTGATGATGGCAAGCTGCGTGCTGCTCGGTATCGAGCGGCTCCTCGCCAAGACCGATGCATTGTTGCTCATGACCGTCGTTGCGGCCATGGGCGCAATGGGGCGCGCCTATCTCCGGCAGCGACGCCAGCAGCTGGAAACCGGCGGCTCTTGGATGCTCGGCGCCATATTTTGGACGGCGCTCGGCGCCGGCGTGCTGCTCAAGGGACCGCTGGTCGTGATGGTCGTCGCCCTTGCCGCACTTGCACTCATCCTCATCGATCGCTCCGCCGGCTGGCTACTGACGCTCAAGCCGCTCGCCGGTATCGTCTGGCTTGCGCTCCTCGTGCTCCCCTGGTTCATCGCGATCATCGGGCGCTCAGGTGACGCGTTCCTTGCCGAATCGGTCGGGGCGGACCTGCTCAGCAAGATATCTGCCGGCCAGGAATCCCACGGGGCTCCGCCCGGCTACTATTTCGTTCTATTCTGGGTGAGCTTCTGGCCGGGTGCGACGTTGGCGGCATTGGCGGCGCCCGCGGTCTGGCGGGCGCGGCGCGGACCCGCGGTCAAATTTCTGCTGGCTTGGCTCGTGCCGTCCTGGCTGGTCTTCGAGTTGGTGGTGACCAAACTGCCGCACTACGTTCTACCGCTCTATCCTGCAATCGCCATCCTGCTTGCGGGCGCTATCGATGCGCGAGCGCTGTCGCATAGGACCTTTCTCGAGTGGGGCACGATCTGGTGGTTTATATTTCCGGTGCTGGCGGGTATAGCGGGAATCGTGGTTCTCGCGGTGCTCGGCCGGCAGTTCGGCTTGTTGGTTTGGCCTTTGATCGGAGCAGCCGCGCTGCTCGGTTTCTTGGCCTGGCGGCTCTACCAAGTCGATGGCGCCGAGCACGCGTTGCTGCGCGGCGTCGCGGCCGCGATCCTGATGGCCATCGCCATTTTCGGCTTGATTATTCCATCACTCGGCCAATTGTTTCCGAGCCCAACGCTTGCCCGCATCCTGTACGAGAGCGGTTGCACGCAACCGCAGGCAGCGGCCGTGGGATATCAGGAGCCGAGCCTGATTTTCCTCACTGGTACCGCGACCCGCCTTGTCGATGTTGCGACTGCCGCTGAGTTTCTACGCGGCGGGGAATGCCGCTTCGCTTTTGTCGAAGCGAGCCAGGAACGCAGTTTTGGCCAGCGCGCCGAAGCGATTGGCCTACGCTATCGGGCTGGGCCTCGCATCGATGCGATCAACATCAGCTCCGGACGGCCGATTACGATCGCGGTGTTTCGTTCGGCAGGCTCCTCGTGAGCGTGGGCAGTCCGCTCAAACAGGCCTCGATGAACGGTGCGGTGGCGCGGCTGCACGAGTTGCGCGCCAATCTCGCTTGGGCTTTTGCGCTCTTTGCACGCGCGCGGAAGTCGGCGGTGACGCCGATATGGCGTGCACGGCTGCGGCTCGCGATCGCCACGGCGGTGGGAGTTGCCATCATCTTAGTGACGATGATCGTCTTGGATGCTCCGGCGGTCACTGCGGCGCAACGTGCGCCCGAATGGATGATCGTGATGTTCGAATACGTCACCGTGTTTGGCAAGTCCGTTTGGTTTCTGCTGCAGATCCTGCTCGCCCTGGCGCTGATTGCGTGCTTCTCGACGAAGCAGATTGCGCGCATGACACGGGGCGTGCTCGCTGCGCTCGCGGTGCGGCTTGGCTTTCTGTTCTTTGCGATTGGCTTACCCGGTTTGGTGTTCACGATCGCCAAGCGTCTGGTTGGCCGAGCCCGACCATTCGTCGAGGGTAGTGCCGGCCCGCTCGTCTATCACCCGCTCGGCTGGAACGTCGAATATTCGAGTCTGCCGTCAGGCCATGCCGTCGATGCGTTCGCCGCCGCCATGGCCATTGGCACGTTGTGGCCACGCGCACGGCCGGTGATGTGGACCTACGCCGTCATCATTGCCTTGAGCCGAGTAGTGCTCACGGCTCACTTCCCGAGCGATGTAATGGTTGGGGCCTTCGTCGGCGTGCTCGGCGTGCTGCTGGTGCGCGATTGGTACGCAGCACGCAGGCTAGGCTTCGTACTTGGCGCGGATGGACGGGTTCGATCATTGCCCGGTCCGTCCTTCACGCGCCTCAAGAGGGTTGCCGGGCAGCTTATCGCCCCATAAGAAGCTCGCGCACTGCGAGCTGCAAGGTGATCCTGGCGCCGTCATGTCGGGCAGATCATGAGCGAAACGCTTGCAAGGGGAAGCGCGCCGGCTGTTTCCATCGTCATTCCGGTGCGCAATGAAGCCGGCAATATCGCGCCGCTGGTCGACGAGATCGCAGCGGCGCTCGACAGGAATGTCACATTCGAAGTTATCTTCGTCAACGATGGCTCGACCGATCGCACGGAAGCCGAATTGATCGAACTGATGGCGAGCCGTCCGTGGCTGCGACAGATCAAGCATCGCATCTCATGCGGACAATCGGCGGCCGTATCGAGTGGCGTGATGCAAGCTCGCGCGGGAGTCGTCGTTACGCTCGATGGAGACGGCCAGAACGATCCGGCCTTCATTCCGGCGCTGCTCGCGGGGATGACGGAAGCGCCCCGTATCGGCCTCGTGGCGGGCCAGCGGGTCGGCCGTCAGGCGAACTGGTTCAAAAAGCTGCAATCGCGTGTTGCTAACGCCGTGCGCAGCCTGGTCCTGCGTGACGGCACCCGCGATACGGGTTGCGGGCTCAAGGCCTTCCGCCGGGATCTTTTTCTGGCATTGCCCTACTTTGACGGATTGCACCGCTTTCTCCCGGCACTGGTGCGGCGCGAAGGCTACGACATCGGCTACGTCGATGTCATCGATCGTGCGCGCCGGGCCGGCACGTCGAACTACGGTATGTGGGACCGCCTTTGGATCGGGATTGTTGATCTCTTCGGTGTGTGGTGGCTCATCCGCCGCCGCCGTGACGTTCCGCAGGTCTCGGAGGTGAAACGGAATGTTGATTGATCTCTCACAGGCGATCGGAAGCTACTTGCACGAAGTTTTTGTGGCCAAGTTTCAGTGGTGGGTGCTGCTCGGCTATGTGGCGCAAATTATGTTCACCATGCGATTCCTGGTGCAGTGGATCGCTTCCGAACGCGCGGGAAAAATGGTGATGCCGATCGCGTTCTGGTTTTTCTCGATTGGCGGCGGCGTGCTGCTATTGGCCTATGCGCTGTATATCCGCGATCCGGTTTTCATTCTGGGCCAAGCGTTCGGCGTATTCGTGTATGGACGCAATCTCTATTTCGAGTTGCGCGATCGCCGCAGCGCCACGGCCGCGACGTGACATTCGAAAGTCGGTATCGCCATTATTGCGGCACGTAAGCTTGCCGCAGGGGTGCTAAGTGCTATGCTCTCGAAAGAGTGGCGCAGACTGGAGGCAGAGATGACGTTGACTGCTGCAACGACATCCGAACGCCACGCCGCGGAGCCGATCGAAGTCATTCCGACCGGTCGAGCGCTCGGCGCCGAAGTACGGGGCATTGATCTCAGCAAGCTCAGCCAGACCGGCTTCGTGCGGCTCATTCAGACGTGGCAGCAGTATTCGGTGGTGCTGATCCGCAATCAGAGGCTGAGTGATCAGGAGCTGATCGCCTTCAGCCGTCGCTTGGGGGATCTCGACTGGGCGCCGATCCAAGAAACGGGCCGCCGTTTCGTCGAAGGACTCCCGGAAATTTACATCGTTTCTAACGTCAAGGTGAACGGTGAGCCGATCGGCAGCCTCGGCGACGGCGAAGCCGTATGGCACACCGACATGTCGTATCTCGAGGTGCCGCCGAAGGCGAGTATTCTCTATTCCCTCGAAGTGCCGCCGGTCGGCGGCAACACATCGTTCTGCACGATGTACGGCATCTATGAGGCGCTGCCTCAGAGGCTCAAGGACCGCATCTCCGGCCTGAAGATCAAGCACGACGGCACGTACAATAGCGGTGGGTATGTGCGGCAGGGCGTAACGCCGACCGACGATCCGCGCACCTCGCCAGGCGCGGTGCATCCGCTGGTGTGCACCCATCCGGACACAGGTCGGCGCATGCTCTATCTCGGGCGCCGCCGTAACGCGTATCTGGTCGAGCTGGAACTTGCGGAGTCCGAAGTGCTGCTCGACGAGCTCTGGAGTTTCGTCGACCGGCCGGAATTTGCGTGGGAGCACGTTTGGCGTATCGGCGATCTCGTGTTGTGGGACAATCGCTGCACCATGCATCGGCGCGACGCCTTCGATCCGAGCAGTCGGCGAGTCATGCATCGCACTCAAGTCAAAGGCGAGCAACGGCCTTCCTGATTCCGCGCAAGCTGTTGCGACTTCGCGCACCAACGAGGGAGCGGGCGCTTCATGAGGCGGCGCGACGTACTCGCCCTTGGCGTGACCGCGCTGTCGCTGGGGTCGCTGATGCTGCACCCTGCGCGGGCTCAGTCCAAATACCCGGACCGTCCGATCCGGCTCGTCATTCCTTTCCCCCCGGGCGGTGGATACGACGCCGTGGGCCGCCCTTGGGCGGAGAAGATGAAGGCGGTGCTTGGCACCGTGGTGGTTGAAAACCAAGGGGGAGGAGGCAGTTCGCTCGGCGCTGCCGCGGTCGCTCGCGCCCGCCCGGACGGCTACACTATCCTGCTGGGTGGTTCGAGCACTCACATCACCGAGGCTATTCTCAAAAGCCGCCCACTCTACGATCCGCTCAAAGAGCTCGAGCCGATTACAAACGTGGTGGTTTCGGCTTTTGCCCTTGCGGTCCATCCCGCAGTGCCGGCTCACACGCTGAGTGAGTTCATCGAGTACGCCAAGGCCAATCCCGGCAAGCTGTCCTATGGGCATGCCGGTGTCGGCTCGTTGAACCACCTGACCGGCGAATTGTTTAAATCGCTGGCTGGATTGCCGCACCTCGTGCATGTGCCATACCGTGGGTCGGGACCGGCGACCGCCGATACCATCAGCGGACAAGTCGCGATGGTCACCCCGGCCGTCACAAGCGCGTTACTTGAACTCAATCGGACCGGCAAGCTGCGCATTCTTGCCGTGACCAGTCCCACCCGTCTGATCGCCACGACGGAGATCCCCACTGCCGTGGAAACCGGACTCCCGGGAATGATCTCGCAGCAGTCGATTGGCCTGTTCGCTCCCGCCGGGACCCCAAAGGCAATCATCGAGCAAATTTCGCAGGCGACGTGCACGGCGCTCGCAGACGCAACCTACCGGCAAACGCTCATCGAGTCGGGTTTCGAACCCGACGTCGATTCAACGCCGGACAAATTCCGCCGCTTCATCGAAGGAGACATTGCCCGGTGGTCTCCTGTTGTCAAAGCGATCGGACTAAAGCTCGATTGAATCCGGAAGGGGCGGCGCGATCTCCGCGTTCATACTGTGCGATTAGGCGGGAGGCGTCTCACCGCGCCGCTGCAAGTGCGGCAAAGCCGCGTTCCAGGTCGCCAATCAAGTCGTCGACGTCCTCGAGGCCGATGTGCAGGCGCACGGTCGGGCCGCCCGGCATCCATTTCGTCGCCGTGCGGATACTGGTGCAGTCGAATGGAATGGCCAGGCTCTCGAAGCCGCCCCAAGATGGCCCGATCCCGAAAAGGTTGAGCGCGTCGATGAAGGCGTAGACCGCGCTTTGCGCGACTGGTTTGAATACCATGCTAAATAATCCACTCGCGCCGGAAAAATCGCGCCGCCAGATGGCATGCCCGGGACAGCTTTCTAGCGCCGGATGAAGCACGCGCGCGATTTCCGGACGCTCGGCAAGCCAGGATGCAACTTTCAGTCCTGACTGGTAATGTTGCGCGAGCCGCACGCCCATGGTACGCAGCCCGCGCAGGCCGAGATACATGTCATCCGGCCCGACGCAGAGGCCGAGCAGGTATACGGTCTCGCTCAGGCGTGCCCACGTTGCCTGGTTGGCGGATACGGTGCCGAGCATCACGTCCGAATGGCCGCCGATATATTTTGTGCCTGCTTGGATCGACAAATCGACTCCCTTTTCGAAGGCCTTGAAATAGAGCGAAGTCGCCCAGGTATTATCCATCAGGACGACCGCGCCCGCGCCATGAGCAGCTGCCGCGATCGCCGGGACGTCTTGGACCTCGAACGAGAGTGAACCGGGCGCCTCGACGAACACAGCTCGAGTGTTGGGCCGCATCAGCGCAGTGATGCCGCCACCGATCAAAGGATCGTAGTATGTGGCGCCGATTCCGTAGCGCCGAAGCACGGTATCGCAAAGCTTGCGCGTGGGCTGATAGGCGCTGTCGGTGACCAGCAGGTGATCGCCAGCGTTGAGCACCGCGAAGAGCGCGGTTGAAATCGCTGCGAGACCCGATGGCAGCAGGGCAACGCCGGCACACGCGGGCCCTTCGAGCGTGCGCAACGCATTTTCAAGTGCCTCAGAGGTTGGCGTCCCACGGCGTCCGTAGACGTAACGCGAGCGACGGGCAAGGTAATCCTCGGCGCTCGGATAGAGGACCGTCGAGGCGTGATGAACCGGCGGATTGACGAAGCCATGATAGGCCTTGGTGTCGCGACCGCCGGTGACGAGCTGAGTTGCGCCCTTCAGTGGCGGCGGCGTGGCATCGACTTCGGTTTTTTTGGCCATGGCTCGATTCTCTAGAAGGCTTGGGGCAGAGAACGCTGTCTACGCAGGATCTCGCGTAGCTGGCGTCGCACCACGAGGTCATGGCGTCACCTCGTGCGACCGTCAACCCCTTGACCGCCGTGGCCGATCGTTCTGAGATGGCAGCTACCAGCACGAGATCAGTGCACGCGGGACCGCGATGCCGGCGCCTCAATACACACCACCTAGGCGGCGTTAAAAAGAGCCTCTCGCAATAGGCAAGTTAAGGTCAAGGGACAGTCACAGGAGGGGCTGCTTCATGAAACGCGCAATCTTCCTTCTTGGCGGGATCGTTGGCGTGAGCCTCTGTGCTGGTGCTGCGCCTGCTCAAACGCTCAAGGCGGTGAAGGATCGCGGCGCGCTGGTCTGCGGCGTCAGCCAGGGACTGTCGGGATTTTCCAATCCAGACGACAAAGGCAATTGGACCGGCTTCGATGTCGACTTCTGTCGCGCGCTCGCGGCGGCGATCTTGAGTGATCCGTCCAAGGTCAAATTCATGCCGCTCTCGGCCAAGGACAGGTTCGAACCACTCAAGACAGGCGAGATCGACGTGTTGTCGCGAAACACGACGTGGACTCTGTCGCGTGACGTTTCCTACGGCAACTTCGCGGGGGTGACCTATTACGACGGTCAAGGTTTCATGGTGCGTAAAGCGCTCAAGGTCAACTCAGCGCTCGAACTCAATGGTGCATCAGTGTGCACACAGACCGGCACCACGACAGAACTCAATCTCGCGGACTTTTTTCGGGCCAACAACATGAAATACGAGGTCATCGCGTTCGGCACGGCGGACGAGACCGTCAAGGCCTACGAGGCAGGCCGCTGTGACGTGTTCACGACCGATGTGTCGCAGCTCTACGCGGAGAAGCTCAAGCTCGCAAATCCCAACGATCACGTTATCCTGCCCGAAATCATTTCCAAAGAGCCGCTCGGGCCGCTGGTGCGCCATGGCGACGATCAATGGTTCGACGTCGTCAAATGGACGCTCTATGCCATGCTCAACGCCGAGGAGCTCGGCGTCTCCTCCCGTAATGTCGACGAGGCGCTGAAGTCGAACCAGCCGGAAATCAGGCGCCTGTTGGGTGTCGAGGGCAATTTCGGCGAGCAGCTCGGGCTGAGCAAGGACTGGGTGGTGCGCATTGTCAAACACGTCGGCAATTACGGTGAGGTGTTCGAGCGCAATGTGGGAACGGGTTCCAAGCTCGGCATCAGTCGCGGCATCAATCGGCTCTGGACTAAAGGCGGAATTCAGTACGCGCCACCGGTACGGTGAGCGACGGTCGGCGTGCTACGCTGCCGAATTCTACTCGCGCATGTCATGACCGCAAAAACGGTGTTCGGTAATCCGTGCTCGTTGCGGTGAGCAAAATCGCGACTTACTGACATCAGTCGCTTTCGCCGATCGTGACAGCGACACGGACAGGCAATTCTCGTGACAACTCAAATCCAGGGTGCTTTGGCCCAGCCGACGATTGCGATCTACAATCGTCCGAGGATCCGTGCTGTCTTCTACCAGCTCGTGTTGCTGGCGACGGTGCTATGGCTTGGCTACGAATTCGCCCTTAATGCGAAAGCCAATCTCGACGCACAAAAAATCGCGAGTGGCTTCGGTTTTCTCGACAACACGGCGGGCTTTGCGATCAATCAATCGCTCATCCCATACGACGAATCGGACAGTTACGGCCGCGTGTTCCTTGTCGGCCTTCTCAACACACTCTTGGTCGCTGGCATCGGTATCGTGCTCGCGACCATCCTCGGCTTTTTCATCGGTATTGCCCGGCTCTCGCGCAACTGGCTTCTCGCGCGCCTGGCGGGGGGTTATGTCGAGCTGATCCGTAACCTGCCGCTGCTGTTTCAGATCCTGTTTTGGTATCTCGCCGTATTGGGCCCGCTGCCAGGACCGCGCCAAAGCCTCTCGCTGTTCGGTGAGATTTTTCTAAACAACCGCGGCATCATCGTGCCCGCGCCGGTCGCAAGCGATGAAGCCGGTACGGTCTTTGCCGTCTTCGCGGCGAGCCTGATCGCGATTGTCGCGATAAACTTTTGGGCGAGGCGCCTTCAGATCCGCAAGGGCCGCCGAGTGCCGCTGTTGGGAACGAGCCTGGCAATTCTGATCGTGCCTCTGCTCATTGCACTCATTGCCACTGGATTTCCTATTCGTTTCGAAAGACCCGAGCTGCGCGGCTTCAACTTCGTCGGCGGGCTTCGGCTGCTGCCCGAATTCGTCGCACTCCTCGTCGCGCTGACGACCTATACCGCGGCCTTCATCGCCGAAGTCGTGCGTGCCGGCCTACTCGCCGTCCCGCGCGGTCAAAGTGAGGCCGCGTTCGCGCTCGGCCTACGGCGCGGGTTGACCCTGCGCCTTATCGTCGTGCCTCAGGCGCTGCGCGTGATCGTGCCGCCGCTCACCAATCAGTATCTCAATCTGACCAAAAACTCCTCGCTTGCGGTCGCCGTCGGCTATCCCGACCTGTTCGCGGTCTTTGCCGGCACCACATTGCATCAGACCGGTCAAGCGATCGAGATCATCGCCATCACCATGGCGGTCTATCTTGCCATTTCGCTCATCACCAGCGTGTTGATGAATTGGTACAACGCCCATATCCGGATAGCGGGGCGCTGATGGGGAGCGGTTCGCAACGATCCTTCATCCGCCGGGCGCTGGTCGAACCCGAGCCGCCGCCGGTGGCGAGCACGGATGTGCTGACGAGCACGCGCGCACGGCTTTTCGGCGGCGCGTTTAACACGATGCTGACGCTCCTTAGTGCTCTCATCATGGTCACGCTGGCATGGCCGACGCTGAAATTTCTGTTCATCGACGCAGTCTGGACAGGCTCGAGCCGCCTCGATTGCCTGGCGGAAACGGTGGGTCGCGAGGTCGGCGCCTGCTGGCCGTTCGTCAAGGCCAAGTTTGGTCAATTCGTGTACGGCTTCTATCCGGAAAGCGAACGTTGGCGGGTCGATCTCACTCATCTGCTCGGCGCGATCCTGCTCGTGCCGCTGCTCATTCCGTCCATTCCCTCCAAGGGACTCAATGCGATTCTTTTTTTCGGCGTGTTCCCGGTCGTTGCCTTTTTCCTGCTGGTCGGCGGCGTGTTCGGCCTACCGCATGTGGAGACCCGCGTCTGGGGTGGCCTCCTCGTCACTCTGGTGATCTCGTTCACCGGGATCATCTTTTCGCTGCCGCTGGGCGTTTTGCTCGCGCTCGGCCGGCGTTCTGAATTTCCCATCGTCCGCGCGATCTGCATCGCTTTCATCGAGTTCTGGCGCGGTGTCCCGCTGATCACCGTGTTATTCTTCGCGACCTACATGCTGCCGTTCTTCCTGCCGGCCAGTTGGAGAATCGACGGCCTCGCTCGCGTGCTGATCGGGGTGGTGCTGTTCGCGGCCGCCTACATGGCGGAGGTCGTGCGCGGTGGCCTGCAGGCCATCCCGCGCGGCCAGTTCGAAGGAGCGATGGCGCTCGGGCTCGGCTATTGGCGAATGATGGGCTTCGTCATCTTACCGCAGTCGTTGCGGCTGGTTATTCCCGGCATCATCAATTCGTTCATCGCGCTATTCAAGGACACGACCCTCGTGCTGATTGTCGCCATCTTCGATCTGCTGGGACAATTGCGGGCGGCTTTTGCCGATCCGAGTTGGGCGACGCCAGTAACGTTGTTCACCGGATTCGCGTTTGCCGGCATGATCTATTTTGCCGTGAGCTTTGGGATGTCGCGCTATGCATTCTTCGTGGAGAGGCGCTTGAACACCGATCGCCTGCGTTGAGGCAAGGTCGAGACATTGGGCGATAGCAGTCAAGACCGGCCCGATAGATCGAGCCAGCGCATCGCGCTCGACATGCGCATGACGACGCACGAGGTTGCGATCGAGATCAGCGGCCTCAACAAATGGTTCGGTCATTTCCATGTGCTGCGCGAGATCGACCTCAAGGTCATGCGTGGTGAGCGCATCGTCATCTGCGGCCCTTCGGGCAGCGGCAAGTCGACGCTGCTTCGCTGCATCAACCGTATCGAAGACTGGCAGCGCGGTCGCGTCATTGTCGATGGCACCGAGCTCACGGAGGATCTCAAGACCATCGACGAAGTGCGCGGTGAGGTTGGGATGGTGTTCCAACAATTCAACCTGTTTCCGCATTTGACCGCACTCGAAAATTGCACGCTCGCTCCCATCTGGGTCCGAAAGATGCCGAACCGGCAGGCCGAGGAGATCGCCCGGCATTATCTGAGTCGGGTTCGCATTCCAGAACAGGTAGACAAATATCCGGCCCAGCTCTCCGGGGGGCAGCAGCAGCGGGTCGCGATCGCGCGAGCGCTGTGCATGCAGCCGAAGATCATGCTGTTCGACGAGCCGACCTCCGCGCTCGACCCGGAAATGGTCAAGGAGGTGCTCGATACCATGGTCGGCCTCGCGCTCGACGGCATGACCATGGTGGTCGTGAGTCACGAGATGGGATTCGCCCGCCAGGTCGCAAACCGGATGGTGCTGATGGACGCCGGGCAGATCATCGAAGTGAACGAGCCGGAAGCTTTCTTCAGCCATCCCCAGCACGAGCGCACGAAGCTGTTTCTGAGCCAGATTCTGCGGTGAACTTTTCGCTGCCGACGCGTGCCGCAGAGGAGGCGCCGCGGCGGAACTAGCGCTGCAGCGGCCCGTCCGCTTTCTTCCAGGCGTCAATCCCGCCCTGAATGTGACAGGCCAAGGCGAGCCCCGCGTCCTGTGCCGCCTGCACCGCCATGGCCGAGCGCTCGCCGAAGGCGCAGTAGAAGACGATGCGTTTGCCGGTCGCGCGGGCGAGTTCGTGCAGCATGCCGCCCGAGCGGACATTGGCCGCAAGATCGGGGTACGGCGCGTGCAGCGAGCCCGCAATCACGCCGTGCTTCTCGCGCTCGCTCGGTTCCCGCAGATCGACGAGCACGACATCCTGCCGATCAGTGAGCGAGAGTACCTCGGCAGCACTCACTGCCCATCCGCGCCGCGCGATCTCGTCTTGGGCGAGGCCCACGCGCATGTTCGCAGGCACTGCGACGTCCATCATCTTTGGATTGGGAAGATTGAGATGGTTCATCAACTCGACATATTGGTCGATTGATTTCACCTGCAGGCGCGGATTGAATGCCTTCTCCTCGCCGATGGTCGAGACGGTTTCGCCCTTATAGTCATGGGCAGGGAAGATCATAGTCTCGTCAGGCAAGCGTAGCAGCTTGTTGAAGATCGAGTCATATTGCGCGCGCGGATCGCCGTTCTGGAAATCGGTGCGGCCGGTGCCGCGGATGAGCAGCGTGTCGCCGGTAAACACCCGGTCGCGCATCAGGAAGCTGTAGGAATCGTCGGTATGGCCTGGCGTGTAGAGCACGTCCAGCGCCACGCCTTCGACAGCGAGCTTGTCCCCCTCCGATAGCCGCATCGACACCACGTCGACCTTGCTGCGCTCGCCCATCACCGTGATGCAGTGGGTGCGGTCGCGCAGTGCGCCCAGGCCAGTGATGTGGTCGGCATGGAGATGGGTATCGACAGCCTTCACCAGCTTGAGGTCTAGTTCGCCGATAAGCTGGATGTAACGATCGACCTTCTCGAGCACCGGATCGACGATCAGCGCCTCGCCGCCGCGCCGGCTGGCGATGAGGTAGGTGTAGGTGCTGGAGACGCTGTCGAAGAGTTGGCGGAAGATCATCCCTGTGACTCGCCACTTCGGGGGTTGCGAATCCTTCGGTCCCCGCCTGCATACTATAAATCTTCCACGGTGCTCAAAAAAGAGGCGCTAAGCCCACTAACCTTGCGCGGTCACGTTATGCGCATCAGCTCAGGGCTTCGGCTCGACAGGAAGGTCATCGCGCGATCCCCACTCGGACCAAGAACCGTCATAAAGGGCCTGAGGCGGCTTGCCGAGCGCGTCAAGCGCGAACCAAAGGATTGCAGCGGTCACCCCGGAGCCGCACGTGGTGATGACCGGCGCGTCCAGGTCAACGTCGCCCGCAGCAAATGCCGCTCTGAGCTTTCCCGGCGCGGCCAGTCGTCCGTTCTCGACGACGGAACTGGATGGCACATTGAGCGCGCCCGGCATGTGACCTGATCGCAGGCCCGGGCGCGGTTCTGGCGATTCCCCCCGAAAGCGTTCGGCGGGACGCGCGTCCACTACCTGCGCGCAGGTGCTCGCCAAGGCGGCGCGGACCGTGTCCATCGAGGCGACCACGCCGGCGTTCTTGCGCGCCTTGAACACGCGCGGTGCGCGCTGCACGGGGCCGGTTTCGAGTGGGCGCCCTTCAGCTTTCCATTTCGGCAAACCGCCGTCGAGGATGAAGACTTTCTCGGCGCCGAACACGCGAAACGTCCACCACACCCGCGGCGCAGAATAGAGGCCAGCCCCGTCGTAGACGATGATGGTGTCCGTATCGGCGACGCCGAGGGCGCCCACGTCACGCGCAAATTGTGCGGCATCCGGCAACATATGGGGCAGGGGATTGGAGTGATCCGCGATCGCGTCGATGTCGAAGCGCGCCGCGCCGGGAATGTGTCCGGCGAGATATTCAGCCGCAGCGTCACGTCCCACGGCTGGCAAATAGTAGGAGCCGTCGACGACCACGATCTCGGGCCTACGGAGGCGTTGGGCAAGCCAATCGGTGCTGACCAGCCAGCGGGATGCGGGATGCTCATGCGGCATGAATGATCACCCCAATCGGAGTGCGGCGCCCGCGCTCTCGAAGCCGTACTTAAGCAAACGCAATGCGCACCCGTCGATTCTGTCTGCCCTTCTTTTCGATCTGCGTCACGCGCACGTCGCCGATTTCATTTGTATTACGGACATGGGTGCCGCCGCAGGGCTGCAGATCGTATCCGACAATTTCGATGAGCCTTATGCGGCCGGTGCCGATCGGCGGCTTGACGGACATGGTCTTGACTAGGTTGGGCGCGGCTTCCAGTTCCGCATCGGTGATCCAGCGCGAGCGCACTTCGGCCCCGGCCGCGATCATCGCCGCGAGTTTTCTGGTGATCTCCTCTTTGTCGAGTCCTGCTTCGGGAATGTCGAAGTCGAGTCGCCCGTCCGTGTCGCCGACCGCCCCGCCGGTCACTGGGTATGGCAGCACCGCCGAGAGCAGGTGCAGCGCCGTGTGCATGCGCATGCGGGCATATCGCAAATCCCAATCGACTGCGGCCCGCACGGTATCTCCGGCCTTGAGACGTAGGCCTGTGCTGGCGCCCGGTAGATGTGCAATTTCCGTCTTCTCCGGATCGGTGTAGCTCGCGCTTGCAATCGGAACAGAATCACCGGCTGCGGTCACCAGCACGCCGCGGTCGGCAGGCTGTCCTCCAGAGGCGGCGTAAAATACCGTGCGGTCGAGTATGACGCCCCCCGCGTCGGTGAGACCGGTGACGGTGGCGCTGCATTCCTTGAGATAGGAATCTTCGCGGAATAAGCAGTCGGTGGACATGGATGATCGCAAGCTACACGTAGCTCAGGCTTTTTCGTATGGCACATTTAAGTCCATGCGCCGCTCAAGCCATTGCGGAACGGGGAGTCCCTTCGCGCGCAGAAACTGCGGATTGAATAGCTTCGATTGATAGCGCGAGCCGCCGTCGGCGAGAATCGTCACAATGGTATGGCCCGGTCCCAGGTCTTTCGCCAGCCGGATGGCACCCGCGATGTTGATCCCTGTCGAGCCGCCCATGCACAGGCCCTCGTGCTCGGCGAGCTCGAAGATGAGCGGCACCGCTTCCTGGTCGGGGATCAGATAGGGCTTGTCTACTTTGATGTCCTCGATGATGCGGGTCACCCGACCGAGCCCGATGCCCTCGGTGATGGAGCCGCCCTCCGACGCCTTGGCTTGTCCATGCGCGAATAAATTGTACATGGCGGCGCCCTTGGGATCGGCGATGCCGATAACGATGTCGTTTTTCTTTTCCCGCAAGTAAGTTGCGACGCCGGCAACCGTTCCGCCGGTGCCGATCGCACAGATGAATCCGTCCACCTTGCCGTCCGTCTGCTGCCAGATCTCCGGTCCAGTCGAGACGTAATGGGCTTTGCGGTTGTCCAGATTGTTCCACTGGTCCGCAAATAGGACGCCGTTCGGCTCGCTCTTGCGCAGCTGGTCCGCCAAGCGTCTTCCGATGTGCTGATAGTTGTTGGGATTGGCGTAGGGTACCGCTGGCACCTCAATGAGCTCGGCACCGCAGAGGCGCAACGTGCCCTTCTTCTCCTGGCTCTGCGTCTCGGGAATAACGATCAAGGTACGATAGCCCCGCGCATTAGCCACGAGCGCAAGTCCGATGCCGGTATTGCCGGCGGTGGCTTCGACGATGAGCCCGCCGGGTCTGATCTCTCCGCGCCTCTCCGCGTCCAGGATGATTTGCCGCGCTGGGCGGTCCTTCACCGACTGGCCGGGGTTCATGAATTCGGCCTTGCCCAAAATCGTGCAGCCGGTCGCCGCCGACGCGCGCTTGAGCGTGATCAGCGGCGTGTTGCCGATCGCTGCGACAATGTCTTCGCTGGCGCGCATGGGGCGGTGCAAGGCTAGTTGGTCGCGTCGACCAAGGTGCGCGTCCCCGGTCCCTCGCCGACGATGACGAGCCAAGCCTCCTCGTCTTTGGCGCCGTCCCAATGCACCCGCTTGCCGAAATGGGTGACGAAGCTGCCTGCCGGCATCGGCAGCATGTTGTCTTTGTCCACCTTGTTGCCGGTTGCCACCCACCACGTACCTTTTACCACGGTGACGAAGCGGTCATTGGGATGAAAGTGCGGCCTGCTGAAATTTCCCGGCTTGAACCGGTTGAGAACTACGTAAGGTCCGCTCTTGGTCGGATCGCCATGCAGCACGACTTGATTCACGCCCGCCGCGCCGGTTGGGTCGCGCCATTTGTATTGATCCGGCAAGGTGTAGACGACGGCCTTGGGATCGAGGGCGGAGAATTTGCCCGCGGTCGGCTCGACTGGGGTGCTGGTTCCGGGTCCGTCGCCGAAGATCAGGATTGAAGCGTCTTCATCCTTGGCGCCATCCCAATGCACCTCTCTGCCGAAATGGGTCACGAACGTGCCTGCTGGCAACGGCACGCTGTTGCCGGGATCAAAATTCGTCCCGCTGCCCATCCACCAAGTGCCGCCGAGCACCGTGATGAAGCGGTCGTAGGGATGGAAGTGGGGACGGCTGAAGTGGTTGCCTTTCAACCATTTATTGCGCACGAGGTAGAGCCCGGGCTTCGATGGATCGCCCACAAGCACCGCGTTTTGCGAGCCGGCGGCGCTCGGCGCATTCCATTTGATCTGGTCGGGCAGCTGATAGACGAGTGCCGCCGGATTGAGTTCGGCCGCGTGGCCGGGCACGACCAGGACAAGCGCGAAACTTGCGCCCAGCATCAACCGTCCTGGATGAGCCGCCATTTTGCTCCTCCCGTTCAAGCGTCCGATGTGCCCAGCATAGTTCCCGTGGGTGAGCGAGCAAAGGCCATGTCACGGCCATTATTTTCCGGCTGCGAATGCCGGCTTATGCTAGAAGCGCGTCACGCCATCGAACTCCCATCAGCAAGATGAAGCGCAGCATTGACCGCATCCTGACCACCCATGTTGGCACCTGATCCGCCCGCAGCCGCTGCAGGCGTTCCTGCGTGCGAAGCAGGCAGGCAACGGCTTCGACCGGCACGCCTATGCGACATGCCTGACCGAGAGTGTCGCCGAGATCGTTCGCCGGCAGGCTGAAGCCGGAATCGATGTGGTCAGCGACGGCGAATTCGGAAAGTCGATCAGCTGGTCGCAATATGCGCTCGAACGTCTGAGTGGTTTTGAACGCCGCCCATTGAAGATCGGTGCGAACCCATTCCGGCGCGGCGCCGATCGTCAACGCTTCGCCGAATTTTATGCCGAGCTCGATGCGCGCGAGGAGATCGCGACCAGCGCGGACGCCGTTTGTGTTGGGTCGATCGGTTATACCGGGCAGGCGGAGCTCAAACAGGACATCGACAATTTCAAGGCGGCACTGGCGGCGGTGAAAATTGAGGAGGCTTTCTTGCCGGTCGCTGCACCGGCAAGCGTCATTCCAGACCGCAAGAACGAGTACTACCGCAGCGACGAGGAATGTCTCGTCGCAATCGCCGCGGCGATGCGCAGCGAATACGAGATGATCGTCGACGCTGGACTCTTGCTGCAGCTCGATGACGCACGTGCCGCCGTGACCTACGATCGCATGGTGCCGCCGGCGAGCTTCGCCGATTACCGCAAATGGGTGGCCCTGCACGTGGAGATACTCAACCATGCAATCGAGGGCCTGCCGTCCGATCGCATGCGTTATCACGCGTGTTGCCGGGGCCGCATACCACCGACGTTCCGCTCAGGGATATCGTGGACCTCATTCTCAAGGTGAAGGTGGGCGCCTATGTGATCGAGGGAGCCAATCCTCGCCACGCCCATGAATGGAAGGTGTGGCAGGACGTGAAGTTGCCGGAAGGCAAGGTGCTCATCCCCGGCTTCATCAGCCACGCCACCAATGTGGTTGAGCACACCGAACTGGTCGCGGAGCGCATCATCCGCTACGCCAGGCTTCTCGGACGCGAGAATGTGCTCGCAGGAACGGATTGCGGCTTCGCGCAAGGGCCGTTCTATCGGCGGGTCCACCCGTCGATCATGTGGGCGAAGCTCCAGGCGCTGGCGGAAGGCGCGCGCCTTGCCAGCAAAACGCTGTGGACCTGACGGTCCGAGGACGCGTCAAGGCTTCTTTGCCAGGATGCGATCGATGCTGAAGCGCCCCCCTCCCGTCGCGAATAAGATGAGTGCGCCACCGAAGATGGCGAGGTTCTTCAGGAAATTACTGTATTGGGCGGTCGCCTGCGCGGCCGGATATTCCCAGTAGCGATGCGCAAGCGCGGTCGCCACAACGAGGAATAACGCGCAGAGCAGCGCGGCGTAACGGGTGCCTACCCCGAGAATGAGGGCCGCGCCGATCACGAATTCGACCACCGCGCCAATCCAGGACCAAAACTCGGGCGCCGGCATGCCCAGATTTTTCAAGTACCCCGCAAAGCCGGTGACGTTCCACAGCTTTCCCCCTATGCCCCCTGAGCTCGCGAGAAACAGCCAGCCGAGTAGGACGCGGCCGACCAGAAAGAAAGCGTCCGCGGTGCCGGTTGCAATGCTGTCGGTGTGTGACAGCAACGGATGCGACGATTCGGTTGATTGGATGGACATGATTTCCCCCTCGACGTTACGTCCTTCTCTCGCCCGATCGAGTCCCGATGGGCGAAGGCTTCGCCCGTTTGGCGAAGATTACGCAGCAAGCTTACTGATCCGGACGATTCGTGAAAAGGGCCAGCATTGCGGGTCAACATGGGCAGGACACGTCGTTGAAGGGGTGATCGCCCTTCATTATGGTGCATCGCCGTCAAACGGAGGAGGTTTCGAATGATTGTGTCCCGGCGCAGCATTGCGCACGCTCGGTAATCTAACGCTGCCGGGCACCGTGCTGGCTCAGGATTACCCCACGCGTCCGGTCAAGATTATTGTGCCGTTCGGCGCCGGCGGGCCCGCTGACGTTTATTCCCGCGTACTCGCGCAGCACCTCTCGGACGCGCTCAAAGAGCCTTTCGTCGTGGAGGATCGGCCCGGCGCCGGCTCCCTTATCGGCACCGACGCGGTCGCTAAATCGCCGCCCGACGGCTACACGCTGCTCGCAATGTCGAACACGCACACGACCAACGAGTCGCTCATACCCAACAAGCCCTTTCAGTTGATGCGCGACTTCGTGCCGGTGGCAGGTATCAATTATTCCGACCTGGTGATGGTGATCCATCCGTCGGTACCGGCAAAGGACCTCAAAGAATTCATTGCCTATGCGAAGTCAAAGCCGGGCGAGCTCAATTATGCGTCGTCGGGCGCCGGTACCCCGTATCACATGGCCGCCGAGCTGTTCAAAGCAATGAGCGGCACCAATTTGGTCCACGTGCCGCATAAAGCGTCAGGCGAAATGCGCAACAGCGTCATCGGCGGGCACGTACAAATGGCGTTCGATGCCATCACCACGATGGCGCCGAACGTAAAGGCAGGGCAGGTGCGGGCGCTCGGCACTTCCGCCGCCAAGCGCTCCTCGGTGTTGCCCGAAGCTCCCACCATCGCCGAAGCGGGCGTGCCGGGCTACGAGTCGACCATTTGGCTCGGCATCATGGCGCCCACTGGGACACCGAAGGCAATCGTCGACAAGCTCAACGCCGAAATCAACAAGGTGATCACGCGCCCGGATGTGAAGGAGGCGTGGGACCAGCAGGGCGCGGTTCCATTGGTGATGACGCCTGGCGAGTTCGAGACATATCTGCGCGCTGATATCGAGAAATGGGCGAAGGTGGTGAAGAGCGCAGGACTGAGAGCCGAGTGAGGTCGTCTCCTCACGGCGGTAGCTCGCGCCGCGCTCGGCCGACGTGCCGTTGGCCCGTATACATGTCTTGGATATTGCGCGCCCGCTGCAAAGGGCCGACAATATCCCTAATCACGATTACAAGAAGAGTCCGGCCCGGTAAGCCGGTGAGGAGGCGACCATGCTCTCAGCGATGAAGTTCGAAATCATCCTGTGGGGAATGGCACAACTTCTCAAGTACGCGGTCTGGCGATATCCGAAATTCCGCGCGCGGCTCGAGGAGCGCAACGTCGTCGCGCAGTTCAAGGCGCGCGACGAGGAGATCGGCCGCTGGTACGCGATCCGCGATGGCAACATAACCTCTGGCCGCGGGTTGCGCGCGGATGCCGACGTCACGCTCGCTTTCAAGACCGCTGCGCTGGGCGCCGATCTGCTCATGCCGCCGATCAATTGGCTCGACCAGATCAACGCGCAGAAGGATTTCAAGCTCACCGTCGATGGGCCGGAGGATCTCAGCAACTGGTTTGCGCAAAGCGTCATGATGAGTCAGAGCGTCGGGTTGAAGATCGGCACGCGGCTTGCCGACGGCACGATGCGCTATTGCAACATGACCAACGGCGGGCCGGTCTTCGTCTACGTCAAGGAAGGCAAGATCATTCGCATGACGCCGATCGATTTCGGCGCGGAGGATCCTCTCCCTTGGACCATCGAAGCGCGCGGGCTGAAGCTCACCCCGCCGCGCAAGACGACGCTTGCCCCGCACGGCCAGAATGCCAAATCGATCGTCTACTCACCCGATCGTCTGCTCCATCCCATGAAGCGGGTCGACTTCGATCCCAACGGCGCGCGTAACCCGCAAAACCGAGGCAAGTCAGGTTACGTTCGCATCTCGTGGGAGGAAGCGCTCGACCTCGTCGCCGGCGAGATCAAACGGCTCAAGCGTACCTATGGCCCCGGCGTCATGGCGGTGTCGCACGGTTCGCATCATACCTGGGGCAATATCGGCTACTATCTCTCCGCGTTGTTCCGCTTCCGCAACGCGGTCGGCTATACGCAGATCCATCACAATCCCGACAGCTGGGAAGGCTGGTACTGGGGCGCGGTGCACCACTGGGGATACACGCTGCGCGTCGGCCAATCCGAGACCTACGGAACAGTCGAGGACTGCCTGCAGAACTGCGACATGATCGTGTTCTGGGCCGCCGATCCCGAGAGCACCAGCGGCTCCTATGGCGCGCAAGAAGGCACCGTTCGCCGGCAATGGCTCAAGAACCCGAAGCTCGGCATCAAGGTCGTGCACGTTGATCCGTACTACAACGCGTCGGCGCAATTCTTGCCGGGCAAGTGGTTCGCACCGAGACCAACGACCTCCGTGGCGATGGCGATGGCGATCGCTTACATCTGGATCAAGAAAGACCTGTACGACAAGGAATACGTGAAGACGCATACCGTCGGCTTCGACAAGTGGAAGGCTTATCTCCTCGGCGAGGAGGACGGCATTGCGAAGACGCCGGAGTGGCAAGAGAAGGAGACAGGCGTCCCGGCAAAGGACGTGCGCGCGCTCGCGCGCGAATGGGGCAAGAAGCGCGTCTATCTCGCGCCGGGTGGTTGGGGTAACGGCCACGGCGGCGCTTGTCGCAACCAGACCGGCATTCAATGGGCGCGCGTCATGGTGTGCCTGACCGCGATGCAGGGATTGGGCAAGCCCGGCGTCAACATGGGCAATTTGCAATGGGGATGCCCGCTCGATTTCCAGTTCTATTTCCCGGGCTACGCCGACGGCGGCATGTCGGGCGATCTCGAAAACACCGCGATGCCCGTCGAGCTCTATCAACGTATGCCGCAGTTGCCGAGCATGGCGACGACCTTCCAACGCATCCCGCGGCTGCGCACACCGGAGGCGATCGCCGATGGAAAGGCAGAAGGCTACCCGTGGGTCGGAAAATCCATCGAGCATCAATTCGCGAAGTTCTCATACCCGGCGCCCGGCCATGCGCCCGTGCGCATGATGTACAAGTACGGCGGCTCTATCCTCTCGACCATGAACAACACCAACCGCTGGGTGCGGATGTATCAGTCGCCAAATCTCGAATTCGTGGTCAACCAGTCGATCTGGTTCGAGGGTGAGGCCAAGTTCGCCGACGTCATCCTGCCGGCATGCACCAATTTCGAGCGCGTTGATATCAGCGAGTGGGCGGGGCTCGGCGGCTACGGCCATCACGGCCAACAGCAACTTAACCATCGCGTCATCATCTTCCAGGCGCCGGCCATCGCGCCGCTCGGCGAATCGAGGTCGGACTTTTGGATCTTCAATGAGATCTGCAAACGCCTCGGCCTGGCCAACTATTTCTCGGAGGGCGTCAACGAAATCGATTGGGTCAAGCGCGTCTATCTTGCGTCAGATCTGCCCAAGGTGATCTCGTGGAAAAAGTTCGTCAGGCGCGGCTACTATGTTGTCCCGACTGAGAAGGAGAAGCTGCGCGCGCCGGTCTCATTCCGGTGGTTCTGGGAAAGTCGTAAGAAAGACCTACCGGAGGCACAGCCGCTGCCGTCCGATTACACGGAGGAATATCTGCGCGGGCTACAGACCCAGTCCGGCAAGCTCGAATTCGAATGCAACAGCCTCAAACGATTCAAGGACCCCGAGCGACCGCCGATCGTCAAATACGAGCCGTCGTGGGAAGGGCCGCATTCGGGGGAAATGTACGGGCGCTATCCGCTGCAACTGCTCACGCCCCATTCGAAGTACTCCTTCCACACTCAAGGCGACGGCAAGGACTCTTTCCTGCTCAACATCGAGGACCATCGGGTTAAGGTCGACGGCTATTACTATTGGATCGTGCGGCTCAACGCCGAGGACGCGGCCGAGCGCGGCATCAACAAGCACGATCTGGTGAAAGTCTTCAACGATCGCGGCGCGGTGATCTGCGCGGCGTTGCCGACGCAGCGGCTGCCGCGCGGCGTCTGCCACGGCTATGAATCGTCGGCGATTTACGATCCGATGGGTGAGCCCGGCAAGTCGGTCGATCGGGGAGGCTGTCTCAATCTGCTCACACCAGAGCGCACGCAGACGAGCTCGACCCACTCCATTGCGGGCGCGAATGCGCTTGTCCAGGTCGAGCTGTGGGATGGGCGCACCGAGCACATGTCAGAGACGTTCGCGCGGATGGAGAAGGATAAAGAGGTCCGCGAGACGCTCAAAGCCGCACAGCTCGTGCCAGCGAAGTAAAAAAGACGAGTAGCGAATGGCGAGTGGCAGCTAAGCGAGGAAGGGTTTCGCCTATTCGCCGTTTGTCTGGAGGTCACGCAATGCAAAAATGGAACATGATCATCGACGTGGCCGAGTGCACGAATTGCAACCTGTGCACCCTCGCGGTCATGGATGAATATGTCGACAATGCCTGGCCTCCTTACAGCGCGCCAATGCCGAAGCACGGCCACAAATGGATCAATATCCTGCAGAAGGAGCGTGGGCAGGCGCCAATGATCGACATCGCCTACGTTCCGACCATGTGCAATCACTGCGACAACCCGCCATGCATGGCGAAGGCCGGCGATGCGATGAGGAAGCGAGACGACGGGATCGTGCTGATCGATCCAGAGAAGGCGAGGGGACGCAAGGATCTCATCGACGCCTGCCCTTACGGGCACATTTGGTGGAACGAAGAATTGCAGCTTCCCCAGATCTGGCCGTTCGACGCCCACCTCCTCGACCAGGGCTGGCAACAGACCCGTGGCCAGCAATCGTGTCCGACCGGGGCCATGCGCGCGATCAAGGTCGAGGACGAGGAAATGGCGCGCCTGGCGCGCGAGGAACATCTCGAAGTGATAAAACCAGACTTGGGCACTCGCCCC